>UMII01062523.1_pt1 | contig 116132 bp, 103 predicted proteins | sample 1965731 | NCBI WGS metagenome assembly UMII01 (sample SAMEA4836118, study PRJEB28245) | human gut metagenome | biome: gut microbiome; material: fecal sample | place: Denmark | collected 2008
TCCCTCAGGCTTGCCTTACGGCGATACGCATTCATTTGCAAGAGAGGTGAAAGGTGCACGGAGGGAGAAATTCAACCGTTATTTTTTATCATACGTGTTTTTTTGAACTGCAAGCCGAAGCTTTTTAACTTATTATTATGACATTTTGCAAAAGAGCGGTTAAAAAGAAAAAATGAGCCTGATTTGTCACTTTGTTAAATTATTAATATATAAATATAAATACTAATAATCGACGTCATTGCTATCAATGACGTTTTTCTTTATTGATATTGTTCAAAAACCGATATTGATATTTATTAAAAATATCAATAGAAATATCAATACTAAGGTGATAGAATAAGGACAGCAGATGAAAATAAATGCTAAAGAGAATTTAATGAAAGGCGGCTGTTTAATATGCTTGAAAGACAAAAGGAAATCGTAGTGGAGGTTGGTAAGTACTTATTTGAAAGAGGCTTTACACAGCTTTCGGGAGGAAATATAAGCGTCAGAGATCCGCAGACAAACCTTGTGGCGATAAAACCGAGCGGCGTGGCTTACGGCGTTATGAAGCCCGAGGATATAATTATTGTCGATATTAACGGAAACGTGGTTGAGGGCTCGCTTAGTCCCTCCATAGAGACCGGTATGCATACCGGCGTATACAGAAACAGACCCGACGTAAATGCGGTTATTCATTGCCATACACCTTATGTAATTGCTTGGTCGCTGAAGAATGAACCGTATATTCCGACGGTGACAGTCAGTCAGTATGTGACGAACGGTGCCATTAAAGTCGCTCCGCTTGAGGGCGCGGGCTCACCGAATCTTGCGAAGGCGGCTGTCGAAACACTCGGCCCCGATTACGCAATCGGATTAAAGGGTCACGGCCTGCTTGCCTGCGGTCCTGATATGAAATGGGCGCTCGAGGCGGCGCTTGTAACCGAAGACGCGGCTAAAATCGCTTGCACCTGTAAGGCCATGGGCGGTGAAACCTGCTTCTTTGACAAAGAGCTCGGCGATATGGAGGGCTTTGACGCTCTCGCGAGAATCGCCGGTCTTTAAAGCTTGATTCTGTGTAAATTTTCAGAATAGATAAAAAGAGAGATTTCTCCTGTCAGCTTGATTTTGTATTTCGTTACCCCGATGCGCATAATAATTTCAGGAGAAGTCTCTTTTTTATTTTTATCGGCAGATTGTGATACTTTCGGAGGAGAAAAAATGATTAAAATAGGACTCGCTGCAACAAATGATGCTGCAGGTCTTGACAATAAAAATGTTTCGGCATTTATCGAATTGGCTCAAAAAAACGACTGCGAGGTTATAAAAGGCGAGTCGGCGTTTTTTGAGCCTGAGGAAGCTAAAAGGGTTGCAAACGGGCTTAAGGATTGCGATTTGATTGTTGTAACGGTCAAGGGCTTTACATGGTTCGGTGAGTGCATAAACGAGTTTACAAAGCTCGGTGTGCCGGTTTGCTGCTGGGCTGTTCCTGAGCCGAAAAAAGAGGGCGTGCTGCTCTTTAATTCAATGACGGGACTCAATCTTTTCACAAGTGTGGCAAATTCGGGACGCGAAATACCAGCCGTGAAATGGCTGTACGGAAACGCGGACGATACCCTTTTTGTAAACAGATTTCTTACTACCGTCGGGGCGATAAGATGTCTAAAGGCAATTAAGGGTAAGAAGATTGCAATTGCCGGAGGCGTTGCCGAGGGATTTGTCAATCTTGAATACGATAAGAAAAAGGTAGAAAGCCGTTTCGGCATAACAATAGAAGAAACGGACATTGACAAAATCATTGACGCGGTTCTTGAAATGAAGGATGAAGAAATAGCCGAGCTTGCCGCGGAGATAAAAAGCAGCGCAAGCTCGTTTACCGCAGACGAGGAAAGATTTGTAAAATCATGCAAGCTTATCTGTGTTTTAAAAAGATATTTTGAAGAAAACAATTACGCTGGAATGGCTGTTGCGTGCTGGACACGCTTCCAGGAGAGATTGGATATTTTCCCGTGTATGGCATACGGCTACCTTTGCGATCACGGGTACCCCGTTGCCTGCGAGGGCGACCTGCTCGGACTCATAAGTATGATTATGCTTTCTGGCGCAACGCAAAAAAGAGCCGCTCTTATGGATATGGTGCAGGTGGATCCCGAGTTTGGCGGCGTTGTTTGGTGGCATTGCGGAATAGGCTTGCCGAGCTATGCAAATGAAAACGGAATGAAAATAAAAGAATACCCGTGTGCTCCCGGTGCTCCGCAGGATCCCGGCACGGTAGGAGATTTGATATTCACCAAACAAAAAGCGAGTATTTTCCGTGTTGCGGACGACGGCGACCGCTTCTTCGCCTTGAGTGCCGAAATAGGAAAACAGCGTGACAAGGGTCACGACGGCGTCAGGGCGTGGTTTACGGAGCTGCAAATGGATGAAGAGCCCGTAAGCATTCCGGAGTTTTTAGAAACATTTACAAAAAATGCGCTTCCGCACCATTACGCAATGTCGGGCGGACGCGGAGAGGCAATGCTGATTGAAGCTTGTAAGCTGCTCGGGATGCAGGGAATAAAAAAAGAAAAATACCATGATTATTTATAAGTAAAGCAGGAGGCACGAAGTGAAAGCGATAGTAGCATACGGAGCAAAGGATTACAGATTTTGCGAGGTGGATACACCTAAGGTCGGAGAGGGAGAAATACTTATAAAAATTGAAGCCGCCGGAATCTGCGCTTCGGACAGAGCGGTTTATATGGGCGGCGACCCGTGGGGAGGCATTGAGTCTCCGAGAGTACCCGGACACGAGTTCGTGGGAATAGTCGAAGAAATCGGCCCCGGGGCGGAGGAAAAAGGCTTTGTCCGCGGAGACCGGGTTACGGCGGAGTGCATAATGCCATGCGGAAAGTGTTATTACTGCAAGAAGGGCCTTTATCATCTTTGCGATGATGAAAACGGATTCCTTGAGGGCGGCTTTGCCGAATATATGCTTCTTCCGAAAAACGCATTGATTCACAAGGTTTCAAAAGACATTCCGGCAGTCGAGGCCGCTCTTTGCGAGCCGTTGTCATGCTCCGCATATGCGGTCAACCAAACCGGAATGGGGATGGAAGACACTGTCGTTATTTCGGGACTCGGAGCCATAGGTATGGGAATGCTTCAGTTTGCTCTTCTTCGAAATCCGAAGAGAGTAATAGGAATAGATACCAACGACGCTCTTTGCGAAATCGCCAAAAAGCTCGGAGCGGCAGAGGTCTTAAATCCAATGAAGGAAGACGTCACAAAAAGAATTATGGAATTAACCGACGGAGTGGGCTGCGACATATATATGGAGGCGACCGGAAATCCCACTTCGGTGGAAACGGGAATGAACTGTCTGAGAAAACAGGGAATGCTCTTTATTTACAGCGTGTTTAAGAAAAAAGCGGAAATCGACCTTAATCAGATAAGTGAATTTAAAGAGCTTCGTGTAATCGGAGGGCATTTGAGCCCCGGAGCTTTTCCGTACACAATAGATTGTCTGGAAAAAGGCAAAATAAATGCAAAGGTTATGGTAACCGATATCTTTGGTTTAAATGAAATTGATGAGGCCATGTCGGCGAAAAAGCCGGACAGAGTTTCAATTAAAACGGTTTTAGTGCCATAAGAAGGGGATAGTCACAATGAAAATATGGATTACAGCACCGTTTCAGGAGCTTTATCTTGAAAAGCTGAAAAAAGACAACGAGGTTTGCTATGAAAACTGGTTCGATACGGGAATCGTAAGAGAGGGCAAAGAGCTGGCAAAGCTTTTAAACGAAAAAGGAACTGAAATATTCGTAACCGAGGAGGATGTTGTTCAAAAGGAAGTTTTTGAACAATGCCCGATGCTCAAAATGCTTGTTGTCTGCAGAGCGGGTACCTCAAATATAGATCTCGACGCCGCAAAAAGGAACAATGTTATAGTTGTCAACACTCCGGGAAGAAATGCGGTAGGCGTTGCCGAAATGGTTGTCGGAATGATGATCAGCGTCTCAAGAAATTTCTATAAGGGTGAAAAAATGATACGCGACGGAGGCTGGACCGAGGATTATTATTTCAAATCTTTCGGAACGGAGCTTGACGGCAGCACAGTCGGCTTTGTGGGCTTCGGAAACGTTGCCAAGGAAACAGCAAAACGCCTTTCGGCATTCAATATGAGAATTTTAGCTTATGACCCATATGTTTCTGCAGAGACTATGAAGGAATACGGAGCGGAAAAGACGGAGGACCTGAAAAAGCTGGTTTCGGAGAGCGACTACGTATCAAACCACTTGCCGGTAACCCCCGATACAAGAGGGATGCTTGATAAGGAACTCCTGTCAAATATGAAGAAAACGGCATATTTCATCAATTCGGCAAGAACCGCTACGACAAACGAAGAGGACGTTCTTGATCTCCTTCGCGAAAAGAAAATAGCGGGAGCCGCATTCGACGTATACGGAAAAGAACCGCTCAGCGCAGACAGCCCGTATTTGGAGCTTGAAAACACGGAACTTCTTCCGCATATCGGAGGCTCTACATACAACGCTATCGCAAAGCACTCAAAAATGTGCTTTGAGGCCGTGAGGGCATTTACCGAAAATACAAAAATCGATAACAGAGTTGTATAGACTTAGGAGAATAACGTGAAAAAGTACGCTATGGTTTTCGATGCAGGCACGGGAGCAGGCAGATGCAATCTCTTTGATATGTCAGGCCGTTTGGTTTGCTATGCTTACAGAGAATGGGAATACCTAAAGGACCTTTCCTCAAGCAACAAAGAGGCTATGCTTTTTGATGCGGAGCAATTTAAAAAAATCCTGTTTTCGCTTAGCCGTAAGGTAATAACGCAAGCAGGAATATCCGCCGATGAAATTGTTGCCGTGAGTGCTACCTCTCAAAGAGAGGGCATGGTTTGGCTTGACCGTTTCGGTAAAGAGATATATGCAGCTCCCAGCGTAGATTTAAGGGGAGAGGAAGCGGCAGATATTCTGTCGGGTAAGGAGCAGTTCATAAAAGAAATAACCGGCTTGCCTGTTTCCGGAATGTTCGGACTCGCAAGGCTGCTGTGGTACAAAAAATTTAATGAAGCTGTTTATGACCGAATTGATACGGTTATGATGATAAGCGATTGGATATGTTATTTACTGTGCGGCAGCAAGGTCAGCGAGCCGTCTGTTGCCTCCTCGTCGCAATTATTTGATGTCAAAAACGGCAAGTGGTCATCTGAGCTGCTGAAATCTGTGGGACTCAGAACCGATATATTTCCGGAAATATCCGATTTCGGAGAGCAAATCGGCACTGTCACAAAGGAAGCGGCTTGTGAAACAGGACTTAAGGAGGGTACGCCTGTAATTTGCGGAGCAGCAGATTCTCAGGCCGGCCTTGTAGGGATGAACGTGCTGAAAAGCGGAATGCTTGCAGCCGTTGCCGGGACGACAACTCCGGTAATGCGCGTTACGGACAGATATGAAGTCGATGAATTTGCTTTTACAAACCGCCATGGCGTACCCGGTTTGTGGCTGCAAGAGGGAAACGCGGGAATTACCGGGCTCGCTTTGAGATGGGTAAGAGACTTATTCCGTACGGATTATGAAATAATGACGCAGGAAGCAATGTCGGTACCGCTCGGCTGTGACGGTATGCGGTGCTTTTCGGGACACGAAATTGCAGGCCGAAGGTCTTCAACATGCCGCTCGGGATTTGTATTCCCCACTCCATGGGTTCTGGACAGCTATAAGCGAGGCCATTTTTTCAGAGCGGTATACGAGGCAAACTGTTATGCCGTGCGTGCAAATCTCGAAGCGATAAAGGCTGATTCGGAAGCTCCGCTGTATGTATGCGGCGGACAGACCGCATCCGATTTTTATAACGGCATACTAGCGGATGTATGCGGCAGACAGGTAATTACGCAAAAGGAAAGAGAGATTACCGGCCTCGGTATTGCCATGGGTGCCTTTACAGGCGTCGGACTTTACAAGGACATCAGAGAAGCAGCGGCGGAAATGAGCTTCGCGGGGAAAATATACGAACCGAAGCACGACTGTCAAGCGTTCTATGAGGATTGGTTGGAAAAGTATTAAAAGGGAGATGAAACGATGATTAACTCATTTACACATTATTTAAAAACAACAATTGAATTCGGTAACGGAAAACGTTTCGAAATTAAGAATTTGATTGAAGAAAAAAACGCTAAAAAAGTATTGCTTGTATGCGACCCTACGGTATATAAGCTAGGAATTGCAAACGATATTATCGCTTCCGTCGAAGAGGCAGGCGCATCAGCCGTCGCGTTTACAGAGGTGGAGCCGGACCCGAGGGTTGCAACGGTTGATAAGTGCGGAGCTCTTTGCAAGGCGGAAAAATGCGACCTTGTTATCGTTGCAGGCGGCGGAAGCTCCATGGATATAGCGAAGGGTGCCGCAATTCTTGCCACAAACGAGGGCAGTATTCATGATTATCTCGCGGGACGCGGAGAGGAAATAAAGGAGCCGGTAAATCCCCCGATTCCTTTGATTGCGATTCCCACAACATCGGGCTCGGGCTCCGAGGTTTCGGAGTGTATCGTAATTGTCGATACTAACAATATTAAGGATATTATGTTCAGCCCGATGCTTGCGGCAACATATGCGGTTGTCGATCCGGAGCTTACATACAGTGTTCCGAAAAACACGACGATTCATACTGGACTCGACGTTTTATCACATGCGCTTGAGGCTTATTCTTCGGTTATGGACGATGCCGTGGCAGAGCTTATGGCGCTGGAGGCTTTGAGAATCGTCTTCAGGAGTCTCCCGCTTTGTGTGAACGAAAACGATAAAGCCGCACGCAACGAAATGGCTTACGCGTCACTTCTTGCAGGCGTGGCACAGAGCAAGTGCGGATGCGTTATTCCGCATGCGGCAAGCTGCCCGTTGACGGTTTACCATAATGTGCCGCACGGACTCGGTTGCGGTGTGCTTCAAATTCCGACTATTGATTATAACCGTGACGTGTGCAAGGAGAAGTACGAAAGAGTGCTGGAGTATATCGGTGAAAAGCTCCCCGAACACGCGCAGCCTGCGGATGTACTGATAAAAAAAGTCAGAGAACTGTTCAGGGCTGTCGGAACAGAAGAAAAGCTTGATATAGGAGCCGTTACCGAGGATGAGCTTAAAAAATATGCAAAAGACGCTATGATGGATGACGGCGTTAACGTGAATCCGAGAGCAGTCGGCGAAGAGGATCTGATGAGGATCTATAAAATGATTTTGAAATAATTTTTTGTATTTTAAATACAATGAAAAACAAGGAGGAAAAACATGAATAATTGGACAAGTCCACGCCCGTCGATGATCGACTTGGGTAAAAAATCAAAGGTCGCCCTTCTCGCGGGATGCGGCGGCGGAGGAGACATCATGAACACGATTCCCGTTATGAATCTCCTCAAAAAGCTCGGTGTTGAAAAATTCGTTTTGGCAGACATCGGCTGCAAATGGTGGGAGTTTAACGGAGAAATGGCTCTCGGAGGAGAGGTTATCGATCTCGATTGGCTCCAGCCGTCCGAAAGGCTCAGCGAAAACGTGGCGATTATCAGCAAGGAAACAAAGGTTGTGGGAGGCCATGGAAAAGGCGAATATCTGCACGAATCTTTGATGAAAAATGTCCTTGAGGATACCGTTATTGCCACAATAAGCATTCGCAAGGGTGTTCCCGGCATTATGCAGGGCTTTAGGGATCTTATCGCGGAATACGGAGCGGATTTGTTTGTTACGGTGGATATCGGAGCTGACGCGTTTTTCACCGGAACGGAAACACAGGTACAGTCTCCGTTGATAGACGCTATCTCAATTCTTTGCGCTTCGGAGCTTGAAATTCCCGGTGTGTACGGTGTAAATGCAATCGGCGGCGATGCCGAAATGCCGATGGCTCATATCGTAAGAAACATCGGAATTGCTATGCAAAAGGGCGCGTTTATCGGCGGTAACGGACTTACTCAGGAGGATATAAACACTTACGGCGAAATCCTCAAGTGGATTCCGGGCGAGGAAGTTGAAAAATGGCCGTATGAGGCGGCACAGGGACATTTCGGAACCTTCTACTGCAAACGTCTTTGGTCTGTTGAAATGACACCTGCGGCAGCGTTCACATTCTTCTTTGACCCCGATATTTTAAGAGAAGTAAATCCTATCGTTAATGCGATAAAGGATACAAAAACCTTACAGCAGGCTGAAGAAATAATTATGAAGGATTTCAACCTATTCCCCGAAACAAGGCTTCCGGTAAACATAACGGCGCCGATCGCACCGCAAATTCCGGATTAACGCTTTAGCCGGCATATATTTGTTGGAGGAGATTCTAAAATGGAAAAGAATAAAAAGAGAGTTTTTACTGGCACAGTTGCTATGCTTGTTATACTGTTCGGATTGTTGCGAATAGCAATTTTCACGGGATACCATATGGTTACGCCGTTCCTTCCCGAAATCGCAAGAAATTTGGACACGACAATCGTTGTTATCGGTCTTGCCATCTCTATCAGATCGGCAATGGGATTTTTAGGACCCGTATGGGGCGGTATTATTGACTTGTTCGGAAAGAAGAATTCGCTTTTAATAGCATTGCTCACATTTGCGGCAAGCTATGCGGCTATATACTTCTTCCCAAGCTTCCCTTGCTTTGTTGTCGCGTTACCCATTTCCTATGCCGCGACACTCACTTTTGACTCGGCAATGTACTCTTACCTCAGCGAAATGATTCCTTACGAGGGCAGAGGCCGTATGACTGCGGTTCTTGAAGCCGCATACGCACTCGGCTTTATGATAGGCTCACCGGTTGCAGGTGTTCTTATGGAAAACTTCGGCTGGGCTGTACCGTTTGTCTTAATGGCAGGCATCGCCGTTGTTTTTGCAATCGCTTTAGGCTTTATTCTCCCGAAGGAAGGAGAAAAACGGTTCGGTATCGACGCAACCGTTTCTCACGAGATGCAAGAGAACAAGGCGGAAAAGGGCTCATATTTCCACAGACTTTCGCTCGTACTCAAGGATAAAAATGCCTTGGCAGCCCTTCTTACCGGCTCGCTTCTGATGGGCGGTAACTGGTTCTGCCAGACAATGTACGGCGGTTGGCTTGAAGATAATTTCGACCAGGGCTTATCGGAGATCGGCTTTATTTCCGCGGCATTCGGATTAGCGGTATTTGTTGGCTCGCTCCTTTGCCTTACTCTTACAGACAAGCTCGGAAAAACAAAAGCCATGAAGCTCGGTGCCATTGTGACTATATGCGGAGGCGTAATAGCCGCATTCACCAACCAAAAATCGCTTATTATCGGAAGCATCGGTCTTTTCCTTTACTTTGCATTCGTCGAATTTGCAACAGAGGCTTGTATTTCTCTGTGCACGGATGTAAGAGCTGAAATACGCGGAACCGTAATAGGTTCAAGCTTCGGCGCGCTTGCGATAGGCAGCACGATAGGAACCGGTGTGTCACCCGTTCTTTACACGAAGTTCGGATATACTCCGTGTATTATCGTAGGTACGGTTATTATAGCCATAGCTTTGCTTGTTATTGCTAAGGTTCTGACTCCCGGTTTTGCCAATAAGGAGAAAAACTGATTATACATTTAGCGTTTCCCTGTGTTCGATGTCTGTCGGATATTTATTTGCCGTAACGGTTGACAGTAATAAAGAATTAATAATATAATACATATGGATAGTCTTATTAATAAAATGCATAGGGGAGTATAAATGTGAAGAAGAATATAACAATAACGATTGACGAAGAATTGATCAAAGTTGCAGAAAGGTATGAGGCCGAAACGGCAAAGAGCGTCTCACACTTTTTCGAACACGCGGGATATTTGATGATTGCGAGATACAGTGTTGCATCAGGCGGCGGCCTGTCCTTTGAAAAGGGAAAAGAAGCTATGCAGCTTGATGCAATAACTGTTGAAAATCGGGTACTTCACGGCCAGGCGGAGACAGCCGTTCCGGCTAAAGAACCGATGTCAAACAAGAAAATTGTAAAGGCTTTTTCCGAATATCTTTACAAGTATCTTGAAGGTGTTGCCGATGAGTATCACTGGTCATACGAGGTGGACCCCGAAAGCCATGTGAGCTGGATGAGTCCGGAATTGTTCTCCGGTGAGACGAACGATGACAGTAACAGGTTCCTCGAATGCTGCGGAGAGGCACTTAACCGAGGAATAGATACCGATGACAGCAAGCTTGTTTTTGAAGCTGTCAGACTGTGTATGGATTGGGCGGGAGCTTTTTATGATTTCAGACACGGACCGCAAAAGGGAAACGAAACCGTTGTAAAAAAACTCTTTGACGACGGCACTATTGTTGAATTTATGCGGAAAAGCAGGGATTATATTTTATCCGGAAATATTGAGTCGCTTGAGTATTATACTTCCGGTTGGGCAATTGTATGGTACGTGCTCGATCCGGATAAAATGATAATTCTCGGCTCGCGAGAGGTCTGTGGGCTGAACAAAATTCTGATTGATTTTAAAAAAGAATATAACATTGAAAAGCTACCGAGAGAAATCAACTTCGGACAGTTGGTTTATCGGGACAATAAGAGGTTTATCGAGGGAATAAAATACGTTTACACTCCTAAGGGAAAGCTCAAGATGTATAAAAAAATACTGAAGATATTAAATACCGTGAAGGACCTTGGGGGATATGCTTGTTGCCATGAAATAGACAGAAAGTTGTTTATGATCGGCAGGTAGCAGCGTTTTTGTTCCGATCCGGTGAGATATCACGGGGGAGAAACATATGAAACAAAAAAAATCTATTTCAATTATTGTAATATCATTGATACCGATATGCTTGGCAATAAATGTTGTAGGCGGAAATCTGGCTTCTGCTTTGAAAATACCGCTCTATGTTGACAGCATCGGAACCATTCTTATCGGTATGCTGTGCGGACCTGCAATAGGTTGTCTTACGGGTGCCTTGACCGGTGTCGTGTCGGGAATATTTTCACCGATTATGTTTGCGTATATTCCCGTAACGGCCATTTACGGCTTGGCTGCCGGCTTATTGAGCAAGAAAAAAATGATGACCAGCATACCGAAACTCATTACCAGCGGAATTATTATTGCGCTGCTTGGCGTGGTATTGTCGTCTCCTATTACCGCACTGGTGTTCGGCGGAATAACTGAGACCGGGCAAGGAGTAATTATAACATTCCTTCGCGCAACCGGACTCGGAGTGCTCCCGGCAACATTGATTTCGTCGTTCTGTACTGAATTTTTGGACAAGCTGCTTTCGTGTGTCGTTTGCTACATCATCGTAAAGGGAATGTCAAACAGATATCTCAGCAAATTCCAATTAGGTCACATTTATCTTAAGGAGAAAAAAGAGAAAAATGACCTTTTTGATGATGACGATATCGCAGACGAAAATACGGATAAAAATACGGACAGCGGAGAGCCGCAATAAGAAAATTACATTGACCGGGGTGGAGATTTATGGATAGACAGGCCATAGAAGAACAATTGAAAAGACAAGGCGGCACAATTAAAGAGCTTAGTCCGATTACAAAGTTTCTGTTTGTTATTTGTACGGCTGTTTTATCGATATTGTTCGGCGGACCCGTATATATTGCGGTGATCAGCGCGGTATACATAATACTGTCTCTTTTCGCTCACGTTTTTAAAGGATTTTTTAAATCGTATTTTAAGCTTTTTGTTTTCTTTGGACTTATGCTTATTTTGATAAGCTCATTGTTTCAAAATGCCGAAGCTGAAGTGCTTCTTTCAATCGGAAAAATCTCATTATATAAGGTCGGTTTTATACGAGGCTGCAGAATGTCTTCGGTAATTCTCACTCTTGCGGGAGGACTTTTGCTCTTTACCGAGACAACGCAGGTTCAGGACCTTATGGCGGTTCTCGGCAAAATGGGTCTGTCGTCCAATGTTGTTTATATGGTAGTTGCATCATTTCGCTCCATAAACGAATTATCGGACAAAATGGGGCAGATTCTTGAAGCTCAAAGCTCTCGAGGAATTGAAACGGAAGGCAATTTGTTTGTCAGATTAAAGGCGATTTTACCTATGCTTATTACATTGCTGCTCAGCTCTATGGTAAGCGCGGAGGAAAAAGCAATAGCTTTAGAGGCGAGATGCTTTAACTGCCATTGCAAACGCACGTCTTTAAGAGTAAACAACACAAGCAGGGCAGATGTTGTGACTATGATAGGAATAGCTTTTGTAACAGCTGCACTTATTGCCGTGAAATTCATTTTCATCAAATGATAAGGAGACAAGTATGGAAGCTGTTAAAATAAGTAATCTGTCATACAAATACCCATCTGCCGACGAATACTGCCTGAAGAACGTTTCTTTTTCCGTTTCGGAGGGAGAGGTATGTGCGATTGTCGGCCCGAACGGCTGCGGCAAAACAACGATTTGCAATATCATCCGCGGCCTTATTCCGTCTTTTCACGGCGGAGAGGTTGAAGGGTCGGTTGAAATATTCGGAAAAAGCACAAAAGAGATCAGCGAAGAAGAAAAGGCCAAAAGAATAGGCTTCGTTTTTCAAAACCCCTTTACTCAAAACAGCGGAATAAAAGAAACTGTTTTTGAAGAGATTGCCTTCGGTCTTGAAAATATGGGAGTTGACCGTGAAGAGATTATAACCAAAGTAATGGACATCATAAGCTTGCTCCAAATCGAAGCTTTTATGTTCAAGCATCCCTGTGAGCTGTCCGGCGGACAGAGACAGAGAGTCGCTTTGGCTTCCATCATTGTTCAGGACCCGGATATTATTGTTATAGACGAACCGACCTCTCAGCTCGACCCGAAGGGTACGGAGGATGTATTCGAAATAATCAAATATCTGAACAGGCAAAAGAAAACGATAGTTTTGGTTGAGCATAAGATGAATCTGATAGCCGAATATGCAGACCATATAGTATATCTCAATGACGGCTCGGTGCTGCTTGACGGATCTCCGGAGGACGTATTGTCAAGCGAACTCCTTTATGAAAAAAATCTTGATATGCCCTATGTTGCCGTTCTCGGATTTCAGGCAAGAAGCAGAGGACTTTTTATCGACAAAATCCCGACAACGGTGGATGAAGCTCTGAAAATATTTACCGAATGTGTGCAAAAATCCAAAGGAGGAAGTGACGGCTGTGGCTTATCTTGAATTGAGAGATGTTTATTTTGAATATCCAAGCGGGCATGTTGCCGTTGAAGGCGTAAGCATCTCTGCGGATTTAGGCGAAAAAATAGCGATTATAGGCGAAAACGGAGCCGGAAAAACAACAACCGCAAAGCTTATGAACGGTCTGCTTAAGCCCACGAAGGGTGAAGTGCTTATAAACGGTGTATCGACAAAAGGCAAAACGACCGCGACGATTGCGCGAAAAGTGGCTTACGTATTTCAAAACCCCGACGACCAAATTTTTAATCAGGAGGTACTGGCCGAAATTTCATACACGCCGAGATACTTTAAGGTGGATGAAGAAACGGTGAACAAGAGATTAAAAAAAGCGGTTAAATTGACGGGACTCAAGCCGTATATCAATGAAAATCCGTACAATCTTTCGTATTCATACAGAAAGTTTGTGACGATAGCCGCGGCAATAGCGGCCGACCCGGATGTATTTGTTTTTGATGAGCCGACCGCTTGTCAGGACAGACACGGCATAAGACTATTGTCCGGAATTATCAATGCACTGTCCTCCGAGGGAAAGCTTGTAATTACCATTACACATGATATGGAATTTGTTGCCGAAAACTTCGACAGAACCGTGTGTATGGCAGACAAGCATATACTGATGGACGATAAAACGAACAGAATCCTTACCGATGACTCGCTTATGGAGAAGGCCGCATTGAAAAAACCGAATGTGTCATATCTCGCATCCGAAATGGGATTTGAAGGTGTTATTACAAGTGAAGATTTTCTTGCGGCTCTTACCGAAAATTCAAAGCGACTTTGAGCGAAGATGATGAAGTGCCGAAAGATTTGTCGGCGGCGACGCTTATGAATCGATTTTATTGCGATTGATTTTCGGAATAAGTCTCAAAAAAAGCACTGTATGAATTTAATTCAGTTAATTAGCCCTTTGAGAGAGGAATACCCTTTCTCAAAGGGCTGATTTTTGTGTGCTGTGTGAGATGACACTTCGTAAATTACTGCCGATTGACTTTGACATACGATTTATATATAATTTATACTGAAAAATCTAATTGACAATCTCGTATGTGCATAAGCTTGCGTATGATTCAAAAGAGGCGACGGATTTAATGTTAAGCTTATCACCTTGCCATGGCGGCTTGCGGGACCTATGTTTATTAAAGGAGTGCTTGTCAAGTGAAACACCCCCGAAACATTCGATTTAAAAGAGCTTTTAAAAATATTTTAATGCTTACGATAGCCGGAATGATAAACGCTTTCGGCATTACGATTTTTATGACTCCGGTCAAGCTGTACGACAGCGGAATTTCCGGAACGTCAATGCTGCTTGAGCAGATTACGCCGCCGAATTTGACTCTTTCTCTGTTTCTTTTAATCCTAAATGTGCCGCTTTTTTTGTTTGGACTTAAAAAGCAAGGCGCAGGCTTTACGTTTTATTCGATTTATGCGGTTGGCGTTTATTCGCTGTTTGCGTGGCTGATTACCGATGTGTTTCCCGTAGATGTGAGTATAGCATCGCCGCTCGCCGGAACCGATTTGTTGCTTTGTGCGCTGTTCGGCGGCGTCCTTTCCGGTATCGGAAGCGGTCTTGCTATCCGTTACGGAGGGGCAATGGACGGTATTGAGGTTATGGCGGTTATTTTTGCGAAGCGACTCGGAATTACCGTCGGCACATTCGTTATGATATATAATTTCCTTTTGTATGTCATTTGCGGAATTGTGCTTAAAAGCTGGGTGCTTCCGCTTTATTCCATAGTTACGTATTCGGCGGCGTTGAAAACAGTTGATTTTATAGTCGAGGGCATAGACCACTCAAAGTGTGCCGTCATTATAACCGAACGACCCGAAGAGATATGTGAGGTCTTGAGCGAGGCGTTTGGCAGCGGCCTTACAAGGCTCAATGCAAAGGGCGGATATTCAAATCGTGATAAGGCGATGATTTATTTCGTAGTTAACAGGTATCAGGTAGGTAAAATGAAGGACTACGTTCACGGCATAGACCCGACGGCGTATATCATAATGAGTGAGGTTGCCGATATTTTCTCAAATAACATTGATAAAGGCTGATATTTAACAAATAAAAACGAAACGAGCTGTAAAGGTTTTAACCGTTACAGCTCGTTTTTACTTAATGAGTGTTTTTTTACAGTATGTCTATATGCTCGCCGGCGAGTGCCTTATTCATACTGCGGACGGCGCAGAACTTACCGCACATTGAGCAGGTGTCGTCGTGCTCGGGGGAGCGGTCGTCACGTATTGCTTTAGCCGTTTCGGGGTCAATGGCACATTTCCATTGGGCTTCCCAATCAAGTGCACGTCTTGCATCGCCCATTTTGTCGTCGATATCACGGGCTCCGCGGACGCCCTTGGCAATATCCGCCGCATGAGCCGCTATACGGCTTGCGATGATGCCCTGCTTAACGTCGTCGAGATTCGGGAGAGCAAGATGCTCGGCCGGAGTTACATAGCAGAGGAAAGCCGCGCCGCTCATTGCCGCCATGGCTCCGCCGATTGCTGCCGTTATGTGGTCATATCCGGGAGCTATATCGGTTACGAGCGGCCCGAGAACGTAGAAGGGAGCACCCATGCATATTGTCTGCTGAACCTTCATATTGGCAGCTATCTGGTCCATCGGAACGTGTCCGGGGCCCTCAACCATAACCTGAACGTCCTTTTCCCAAGCTCTTTTTGTTAATTCGCCGAGACGTACAAGCTCTTCGATTTGACATACGTCGGTCGCGTCGGCAAGACAGCCGGGGCGGCAGGCGTCGCCGAGAGAGATTGTAACATCATATTCGCGGCATATATCAAGTATTTCATCATAGTATTCGTAAAACGGGTTTTCTTCACCTGTCATACACATCCACGCAAAAACGAGTGAGCCCCCGCGCGAAACTATGTTCATTTTCCTTTTGTGCTTACGTATCTGGTCAATTGTTTTTCTTGTGATTCCGCAGTGGAGCGTTACAAAGTCGACTCCGTCCTCTGCGTGAAGTCTTATGACGTCAATAAAGTCCTTTGCGGTCAGAGTGTCAAGGTCTCTCTGATAGTGAATTACGCTGTCGTAAACGGGCACCGTGCCTATCATAGCAGGACATTCGTGCGTAAGCTTCTGCCTGAACGGCTGTGTGTTGCCGTGGCTTGATAGATCCATTATAGCTTCAGCACCCATATTAACTGCCGAGAGAACCTTTTGCATCTCAATGTCATAGTCCTTGCAGTCTCTCGAAACGCCGAGATTTACATTTATTTTTGTGCGGAGCATTGAGCCGACGCCCTCGGGCGACAGGCACTTGTGACGCTTGTTGGCGGGTATTACAACCTTACCTGAGGCTACGAGGGGTAATAACTCATCTGTTGTCATGTGCTCTTTTTCGGCTACTGCCTTCAGCTCATCGGTAATAATGCCTTTTCTTGCGGCGTCCATCTGTGTTGCGTAAGCTTCTGTTTTCATTTTTGTTCTCCTTTGTATTAGGTTGATCGTCGAACGGCAGAGCCGCTCATCACTTTGACTTTTTATTCTCCGATGCTTTTTGCGGCGTATTTGCCGGAAAGCATGAAAGCGTGATTCATAGGACCGTTTCCCTTGCCTAAATCGAGCATAAAGGCGAGTGCCTCCGAGATGTAATCCTTGGCAAGCTTTACGGAAGCTTTTAAATCGTATCCCTTGGCGAGGTTGGCGGCTATTGCGCTTGACAGCGTGCAGCCGGTGCCGTGGGTGTTGGGATTGGCAATGCGCTTTCCGTAGAACCAAAAGCTCTCGTTTTCGTTATAGAGAAGGTCGCTTGCGTCCTCAATGTTGTGTCCGCCCTTTAAAAGCACGGCGCAGCCGCATTCCGAATGAATTTTTGCTGCGGCCTTTTCCATATCGTCCTTGTCCTTAATTTCCATGCCGGATAGCACGGCGGCTTCGGGAATATTGGGCGTTACGAGTGTAGAAATCGGTAAAAGTTCCTTTTTCATCACGGCAACTGCCGGAGATTCCATGAGTCTTGAGCCGGAGGTCGCAACCATAACCGGATCCACTATGATGTTTTGAGCATCGTAGAATTTCAGCCTTTCGGCTGTCACGCGAATTAACGCTGCCGTAGGAATCATACCCGTCTTAACTGCATCGGGTCGTATATCCGTGAATACCGCGTCAATCTGTTCCTTGAGAAATTCCGGAGATACCTCCGAGATGTCTGTTACGCCGGTGGTGTTCTGTGCCGTCAGGGCCGCAATGGCGCTCATGGCATAAACTCCGTTCATAGTCATCGTTTTCAGATCGGCCTGAATACCGGCGCCTCCGCTGCAATCACTGCCTGCGATTGATAATGCTGTTTTCATATTTGCCTCCGTTTTTTATAAGTTTAGCATTATTTTTATAGAGCGACAAAAGGTGGTGCCCCCGGTTTGCCGCTGTTTTGTTATTTTATCTTTTTTATATCATTTATAAAGTCGCTCGGGAAAAGAAAGTTGTTTAAGTAAATGTCCGATACGGCTTTCATCTTTTCGGGAGCTTTTTCGCGGCTGTCATAGACCGCTGCCACATAAAAACCCGCTCCCTTTGCCGTCTTTGCGGCGTGATATGCGTCCTCAAAGACGAGAGTTTCGTCTTTTTTTGTGCCGAGAAACGACAGCGCCTCACAATATATGTACGGGTCGTTTTTGTCGTGCCCGACTTCTCCGCAAGTGAATATTTTGTCGAAAAATCCAAAAAGGCCGCATCTTTTAAGCGCGCCCTCTGTGAGCTTTCGTTCCGCAGCTGTCGTAATGCACATACGCACGTTAATTTCGCGAAGAGCGGTTAGAAATTCTCGTACGCCGTTCTTCGGCTGCGCTTCGCAGAGATAGAAGTCGCCCACCGTTTTGTTTACGCCGTCGACTATTTCGTTTACAGATAAGGGTAAATCGTAATTTTTTTTGAGATATTCTGCTGCCCCCGAAAGACTCTTGGGCTTAAGCACTTCACAGAGGTTTTCTCTCGGGGCTTTGCCGCATTGCTTTAAATAATCTTCTCCTGCGGTGTCCCATACCGACATTGTATCAAAAAGAGTGCCGTCAAAATCGAATACGGCTCCGCTTAGTTTCATTTTGACTTCACCGTTTCCTCCGCCAGATTGCGAAGCGCGCGACACGTATTTTCAATGTCGTCTGCCGCAAATATCGCGCTGACAAGAGCAACACCGTCAATTCCCGTGTGAGATAGTTCCTTTAAGTTTTTGCCGTTGATTCCGCCGATTGCAACAACGGGAATGTCTACGGCTTCGCAGATGTTTCTGAGCGTTTCCTTTTTCATTGCGCCTGCATTTTGCTTTGTCGAGGATCCGAAAACCGCGCCCGCTCCCAAATAGTCGGCACCGTTTTTAACGGCTTCAACGGCTTCTTCAACTGTATGTGCGGAAACTCCTATTATCATATCGTCGCCGACTCTTTCGCGAACACAGGAGGCCTTCATATCGTCTTGGCCTACGTGAATTCCCTCGGCGTGACATTTGACGGCAATGTCCACATTGTCGTTGACGATAAACGGTACACCGTAGTGCTTGCATATCTCATGTATTTTAACCGCTTCCTCAAAAAATTCCGCATCGGAAAGCTCTTTTTCACGGAGCTGAACGCAGGTGCAGCCGCCCTTTAATGCCGCTTCTACCTGTTCGCAAAGCGTCTGTTTGCCGACCCAAGCACGGTCGGTTACGGCGTAGAGAAGCATATTTTTTTTATCGCATTTCATATTTTGCACCTTCTTTCAATCCTTGCGGTGTCATATTGCAGACAGCGTCGATTATGTAATTTCGGTATGAAGCGTTGCCGTCAAGAGGGGAGAGCCTGCCAAATGCCGTTTCGCCCGCGAGCCCCATGGCTGAGACGGCGGAAGCCGCCGCCGTCAGTATGTCGTTTTGATTTGCCGCGATAAATGCGGCGGTGAGTGATGACAGCTGGCAGCCCGTGCCCGTGACAAGTGACATCATATCGTTACCGTTCCTTATTACAAAAGCCCTGTCCTTATCGGCTACGATGTCTGTTTTTCCGGTAATTGCAATTACCGAGCCGGTCTTTTCCGAAAAGCTCTTTGCGAATGCTACCGCTTTATCGAGGGTTTCCTCGGTAAAGCAGTCGGCAATATCTGCGTCAACGCCTTTTGCGGAGCCTGTTCCGAGTGCCAATGTCTTGATTTCCGAGATGTTGCCGCGAATTACCGAAAAGTGTATGTTGTTAAGAAGCTTAAATGCCGTGTCTGTTCTGAATTGCGATGCCCCGACGCCAACCGGGTCTAAAACTACGGAATGGCAAAGCTCGTTGGCCTTTTTGCCTGCCGCAAGCATTGAGGGAATCGTGCGAGAACTAAGCGTGCCGATGTTTATGCAGAGCCCGTCGCACGCGGATGTGATTTCCGCCGCCTCTCTTTCGTCATCCGCCATTATCGGTGACGCACCGCATGCCAAGAGTATATTTGCACAGTCGTTAACAGTAACGAAATTTGTTATACTGTGAATCAGTGGTCTTTTTTTTCTGACGTTTTGCAGCATTTCTCCGAACATTTTTTCACGGCCTTTCGGTTCATAATATAAGTGCGATTTTTTTGTACCGTAAGGTACGACTTGACATAAAGCTTTATTTCAACCCGTTTTGCATTTTGGAAAGAACGCCGCATTTTTTAAGCGTGAAAACAATAATTCCCGAAATAATCGAGCCGACTGCGGTTGAGATGAAGAACGGGATTATATATGCGTAAAAAGCAACCTCCGAGGCACTTTTGCCCATGAGCAATACGGCTACGGGATATGCGCAAAGGCCGCCGAGCAGAGAGGTTCCGCCGACCTCGCCCACGAGAGTAAGCGGAATATTTTTACTCTTTTTATAAATTAGACCGCATATGAGGGCACCGAACATGCTGCCGGGGAAAGCCATAAGGCTGCCGAGCCCGAGCAGATTTCTGATGAGAGATGCCGCAAAGGCGACGCCGAGACCGTACCACGGACCGAGAAGTACGGCGCAGAGAATGTTTACCATATGCTGTATCGGCGCACACTTACTGCCGAATACCGGGAAAGAGAATAAACTGCCGACAACGGCTACCGCACAAAACATACCTGCAAGGGCAAGCTTTTTAACCTGATTTTTTTTCATTTTAATTGCTCCTTAGAAAGTTTTATATCGGTCGAGGCTTTTTGGCCTCCTCTCACGCCGGAACACGGCTTCCCATCGCAGCAGTGTTGTCATCATACGGTGCAACATTGAAATTACAAAACTCAGGGCGCTCCCCCTGCTTTTTGCCGCGTCGTTTTCCCCGCGGGGCATTTTCACATCCTTTTTTGTGCACAGTCCGACTTTTATTTTTGACAAAATAAAAAACGGAGCTTTTCACTCAAAATGCGAAGCTCCGTTTAACAAGTCTTTTTCGGGTGACTTCCTACGGCGGCATTATCCGCATCAGGTGAAAAAGGGTCGAAGTTGATGACTTCCTCTCAGCCTGCAAAAACAAGCTCCCCTGTACTTTAAATTATAGGTTGAATACCTTTTGTTATTATATACCGATAAGCCTTGGTTTGCAATAGCAAATTGTTGTATTACAATATGTAACGATTGTATGATGCTCGCTGAAAGTGCTTGACTACGGCATTTAATAAAGATATAATTTTATTGCTACATTTCAAATGCTTTCTCGGAGGGAATAATGAAGAATACATATCAAAAAATCTTGGCAATAATACTGCTTCTATCGGTACTTCTCGGGGCATTTTCAACGGCGTCGTTTGCCTCCGAAAAGGATTCACTGAAAAAAGAAGGCAATACATGGTATTATATGCAGGACGGCGAAAAGGACAGCTCATATACGGGGCTTGTCAAATACTATGACACTTGGTATTACGTAAAAGACGGCGTTCTCGACTGGAGCTATACCGGTCTTACCAAGTATTACGGCACGTGGTATTACGTCGAAAACGGCATACTTAATTGGGATTATACAGGTCTTACCAAGTATTACGGTACGTGGTATTACGTCGAAAACGGTATACTTAACTGGGATTATACAGGTCTTACCAAGTATTACGGTACGTGGTATTACGTCGAAAACGGCATACTTAACTGGGATTATACAGGTCTTACCAAGTATTACGGTACGTGGTATTATGTGCAAAACGGTATACTTAACTGGGATTATACAGGTCTTACCAAGTATTACGGTACGTGGTATTATGTCGAAAAAGGCGTACTCAATTGGGATTATACAGGCCTTACCAAATACTATGATACTTGGTATTATGTATGGAAGGGCGTGCTTGATTGGTCTGCGGAAACACTCACCGATTATTACGGCACGTGGTATTACGTATACGGCGGCATATTGCGCTGGGACACCAATACTCTCGTTAAATACTGTGACGATTGGTATGTCGTATCGGGCGGTGTTGTAGATTTCGGTTATAACGGTGCATACGTTTACGGTGACACTCTTAATGCCATTGACGGCGGCGTTTGGAACAAAAATTACAACGGCCCCATATATTATGACGGCAATGCCTATACTCTCACAAACGGTACGTTATACAGCTATTATCTTCACCCACAGGCGGTAAATCACAATGCGCCTTATCTTATAGCGGTTGATCGCACGAATAACTGTATCACGGTGTATGCAAAGGATAACAGCGGTAAATTTACCGTGCCGGACAGAGCCTTTGTGTGCTCGGTGGGAACGGACGGCTTAACCCCCGTCGGAGTTTTCAACACTCCGGCAAAATATCGCTGGAAGGAGCTTAGGGGCAACGTTCACGGGCAGTATTCAACGAGAATAGTCGGTAAGGTGCTTTTTCACTCCGTACCGTATTCAAAGCAGGACAATTCCACGCTCCTTTATAGGAGCTATAATAAGCTCGGCAGTGCTGCTTCTCACGGCTGCGTCAGACTTACAACTGCTGACGCCAAGTGGATATATGATTACTGTCCGCTCGGAACAACGGTTATGATATATGACAGCTGGGGAGGAACTGTTCTTCCGAAGCCCTCGGCGGTTAAAATCAGTGCCTCTGACGGTCGCCGCGGCTGGGACCCGACAGATCCCGATCCCGCAAATCCGTGGAGAAGATGATTAAACGCTTAAATTAAAAATAAAATCCCGAACAGTAGGCCTATAAATGTGCGGCCTTTGTTCGGGATTTATTTATTTTTGGTATTTATATTACTGTATTTCGGAAATCTTTACGGGTCTGTGTTCCTCTACCGATTTTCTTGCGGCAAGACCTATCTTTACAGACTGAAGGCCTGCGTGAATACCCACGGGAACCTCGGTATCGTTTATGACCGCCTCTGTGAATTGACGCATTTCCTCGGAGAATGAGCCCATATATCTCTCAAGGAAGAAGAAGAGCGGCTTTTCGCCGGTAACGCCGTCAGCGTTTGATATTACCGCCGAGGATACGGTGTCGTTGCTCGTCGCAACCATACCCTTAGAGCCGAAAAGCTCGGCGCGCTGGTCATAGCCGTAAGCCGCCTTGCGCGAATTGTCTATAACCGCCAAAGCGCCGTTTGCCATTTTCATGGTTATGATTGCCGTGTCAACGTCGCCCTGCTCACCTATGGCCGGGTCAACGAGCACCGCGGAGTTTACATAAAGCTCTTCAACGTCGCTGTCGGTGAGGAAACACGCCATATCGAAATCGTGAATCGTCATATCGAGGAAGATACCTCCCGATACCTTTATGTATGCGGGATTCGGCGGTTCGGGGTCGCGCGAGGTAATTTTCAGTATGTGCGCTTCACCTATTTTTCCGTCGTCATAAGCCTTGCGTATAGCGGCAAAATTATGGTCAAAGCGGCGGTTGAAGCCCACCTGAAACTTAATCTCCGGATGCTCCTTTAAAGCGTCTGCGACGGCTTGGATTTTTTCGATTGAGTGGTCAACCGGCTTCTCGCAGAAAACGTGCTTTCCGGCGTTTATGGCTTCTATCGAAATTGCGGCGTGTGTGTCGGTTGAGGAGCAGACAAGAACGGCGTCAATATCCTTGTCGTTCAAAATGTCCTTATAGTCTTTTGTCACCTTTGAAACCCCATAGCTTCTTATAAGCTTTTCGGTTTCTTCGTTCATAAACGGATCTGCCATTGCGGTTACCGTTGCATTTTTTACGTGGTAGGAGATTGACTCAAGATGCACCTTGCCAATGCGTCCTGCACCGATGATGCCGATTTTTAACATAATTATCACCATAACCTTTCAGGCAACAAATAGTTATTTAAAATCACCCTGCGTCCCGTGTTGCCCTGACAGGTATAACCGGTGATTTCTGCTGTTTCAAAATTGTGCCGTCGGCAAATTTTGAGTGAAATATGATTTAAACAGCGAGATTTATACTGTTTGTATCCGAAAAATTATTTACAAAGTCTGTCGTAAATCTTCAATATATCTTCAACGGATATATCCTTTATCGTATTAGACGGTGAGCCGGATGCGAAGGCATCCTCTGCCATTTTCGGCATCGCTTTGCGGAAATCTACAAGGTCGATTCCGTAGCCCGATACGCTCGGTATGCCGCAGATGTCGCAAAGCTCCTTGCAGGCATCAACGAATTTCCTTGCTGCGGCGGAGTCGGAATCGTCGCTTGCAGCTTTTCCTATTGCCCGTGCCATATCGGCAAAGCGCTTTTCTGCGCCGTCGTAAACGTAGTCGAAGCATTCCGCCATAAGCATGGCGTTGCTTATTCCGTGCGGCACATGGAACAGCGCGCCTATCGGTCGTGACATACCGTGAATTACGGTAACGGAAGCATTGTTGAACGCCGTGCCGGCTTCAAGAGCCGCAAGGCTCATTTGCTCTCTTGCCTCAATGTTTTGGGGCTCGCGATAAGCCGTGGGGAGATATTTGAAAATTCTTTTTACCGCGCTGATAGCGAGATCGTCCGTCATTGGCTGTGCTTTTCTTGATGTGTACGCCTCGCTTGCGTGGCAAAGTGCGTCAAGTCCGGTAGCGGCCGTAACGGACGGCGGAGCGGTCATGGTAAACGCTGGATCGTCTATTGCAAGGTCGGGCATAAGCACCGCGCCCTTTAAGAGCATTTTTATGTCCTTTTCCGTGTTTGTTATGATTGTAAACTGCGTAGCCTCCGAGCCGGTGCCGCTTGTTGTCGGTATTGCTACCATTGGCGGAGTGGGGACGGTAATTATCTTACCGAGAAAATCGTTGACGGAGTAGCCGCTTGTCGCAACCGCACCTATCGCCTTCATAGCATCTATCGGCGAGCCGCCGCCTACGGCTATCAGGAAGTCACATTTTTCGTTGTTCCATGCCTTTAAGCCCGCTTCGATAATCCTGTCGGTGGGCTCGCTTATGACGCCGTCAAAAATTGCGTACCGAGTATCTCCTTTGTCGAGTATATCCGTAATCTTTGCGGTGTTGCCGAGCTTTACCATCATGGGGTCGGTAACCACAAGAGCTTTTTTGCCCAAGGCGCATATATGCTCTGCTGCGGTTGATAAGGCGTTTTCACCGTAAAAAATTTGTTTCGGCATAATAAATTGAAAACTCATTTCTTAACCTCCGCTAAATTAAAGACCGGCTTTTTCGGCAATGTATTTTCTTGCCTTGAGCGCGTATTCAAACGGGTTTGCTTTGGCAGGGTCCTGCTCTGCCTCTACGAGAACATAACCCTCATAGCCGCTGTCCGCAAGAATATCAAATATCGGGCCGAAGTCTATCGCGCCGTCGCCGGGAACCGTGAACGTTCCGAGTCGCACGCCTTCAAGGAAGCTGAGGTTTTCCTTCTTAACCTTCTCTATTACCTCAGGGCGAATATCCTTTAAGTGTACGTGTTTTACTCTGTTTGCGTATTTTTTCAAAACGCCGATGTAATCCTCGCCGCAGTATGCAAGATGACCCGAATCATATAAAAGACTGAAAAGTTCGGGGTCGGTATTTTCCATAAGACGGTCTATTTCGGCGGCGGTCTGAACAACTGTGCCCATATGATGATGATATGTAAGGGCTATGCCCATATCCTTTGCGACCTTGCCGAGACGGTTTACGCCGTCGCAAAGGCGAGCCCATTCGTCGTCGTTCATTATGTATTTGTCTTTGAAAACCGACTTATCGTTGCCCTGTATAGAGTAGCTCTGCTCCGAAATGCCGACAACCCTTGCGCCCATCTCCTTGAGAAAAGAAATATGGTCTGTAAAGTCTTTTTCTACTTCATCATACGGTTTCGTAAGAAGAAATGAAGAAAACCAAGCATTGCAAATTTGCATATTGCGAAGCGAGAGAGCTTTTTTGAGTGCGGGTATGTCGTCTCGCGGATACTTGTTGCCGACTTCGCAGCCGGTAAAGCCGGCGAGAGCCATTTCGGAAATACACTGTTCAAAGGTGTTTTCCGAGCCTAAATCGGGCATATCGTCATTTGTCCAAGCGATAGGTGCAATACCTAATTTAACTTTGTTCTTATCAAGCATATCAATATTTCCTCGCTTTACTTTCGTTTTCTTTTTTATTTTTGTAAGCCTCGTTGACCGCCTTGTTGTCGGAGGTTGACGCCACACCGACATTCCACCATGCGCCATAGCCGTCTGTCATGGTTTTCGGCAAAACCTTAATGTCTATAAGCGTCGAAACCTTAGAATCAAGGCTGTCACGAAGTGCATTTTCAAGCTGTTCAAGAGTTCTTGCCGTGTACGTTTTAACTCCGTAGCCTTCCGCGCTTTTTGCAAAATCGATAGGAACAAGGTCGCCGAGCAGATCTCCGTTTTCGTCACGGAAGCGGAATTCCGTTGCGAGATTGCCTATTCCGTTTGACATTTCAAGATTGTTTATACAGCCGAAGCCGCTGTTGTCAAACAGCAGTACGTTTATTTTTTTATGCTCCTGGATTGATGTGACAAGCTCTGAGTGCAGCATAAGATAGCTGCCGTCGCCGCACATCGCATACACCTCTTTTTGCGGCTCTGCAAGCTTTGAGCCCAACGCGCCCGCGATTTCATAGCCCATACAGGAGTAGCCGTATTCCATGTTGTAGGAATATCTGCTGTCCGAGGTCCACATCCTTTGGAGATCTCCCGGCAGAGAACCTGCGGAGCCTACGCAAATCGCGTCGTGGGGAATGATCTCGCGTATTTTTTCGACTGCCGCCACCTGCGTTATTGTGCCGAACTTCTCTGCAAACTCCGGAACGGAGCGTTCGTACTGAGCTTTTATAAGTGTGGTGAAGCTTTCGTTGTAGCTGTATTTTGCAAAGCGTTCCATCTCATCGTTCCAGCACTTTTTTGCCTTTGCGATTTCATCGGTGTATTTTGTTCTGTATTCGTGAGACGACAAAGCTTTGCCGAGAGCGATTATTCCGAGCTTTGCGTCCGCGACGAGCTTTACGGCACCTAATTTGTACGCGTCAAAGCGGGAAGTGTTAATGGTTATAAATTTTGCGTCGCTTCTGAAAAGGCTCTTTGAGCCGGTGGTAAAGTCGGAAAAACGAGTGCCTATGCCGAGAATGACGTCGGCGCATTTTGCAATATCGTTTCCTGCCGAATTACCCGTGACTCCGAGTCCGCCGAGGTTCAGCGGGTCGCTTGAGAGACAGGCGGTTTTGCCGCTCTGTGTTTCGGCAAAGGGAATGCCGAATGATTTGCAGAACATCTCAAGTGCTTCTCCCGCCTCGGAATATCTTACTCCGCCGCCGCAGATAACAAGCGGCTTTTCGGCGTTTAAAAGAATTTCGGCTATATCGTTAACCTCGTCGAGAGAGGGGACGATTCTTGTAATTTTATGTACTCTCTTTGCGAGGAATTCGTCGGGGAAATCATAGCTTTCACCCTCAACGTCCTGCGGAAGAGAAATGCATACGGCGCCCGTTTCTGCCGTGTCGGTTAAAACGCGCATTGCGTTTATCATGGCAGACATCAACTGCTCCGGACGTGAAATTCTGTCCCAATATCTTGTGACCGCCTTGTAAGCGTCATTTGTCGTTGTGGCAAGCGAATTTACCTGCTCAAATTGCTGAAGCACGGGGTCCGGCTGGCGTGACGCAAAGGAATCTGCGGGAAACAGCAAAAGCGGAATGTGGTTTACCGTAGCCGTTGCGGCGGCAGTTATCATATTTGCGGCACCGGGACCAATGGAAGAAGAACAGGCTATTATTTTTCTGCGATTATTCTGTTTTGCAAATGCGGTGGCAACGTGTGCCATGCCCTGCTCGTTTTTGCCTTGATAAACCGTGAGTCCGCCTCTGTCGGAGTCAAGTGCCTCGCCGAGTCCGCAAACTATTCCGTGACCGAATATCGTAAAAATTCCGTCAACGAATTTTGTCTCCTTGCCGTCAAACGATACGTATTGATTATCAAGGAATTTTACGAGAGCCTGCGCTGTAGTCATATATGCCATAGTTTTATCTCCTTATTTATCGTCTAAAAGCCATTTGTGCTCCGGTGCGTCTATTCTTGTCTTTCTCCACGGGTCGCCGTCAAGATGCCTTATCATCCAAACATAGCACATTTTATATCCGGGAGCCGCTGCCTGCTGATGTGTATGCATAGGTGTTATGCAAAGACAGCCCTTGTCACCCACCTTATAGCAATCGTCTCCGTTAAAGCCGACGCCGAAGCCCTGCGGCTTATCAAATTCGTAGTAGTAGACCTCGGGCTGCGGATGATAATGCGGCGGATAGCTCGTCCAGCAGCCGGGCTTGTGGAAAACCTCGCCCAAGACAAGATTTGAATACGGAGCATTTTCATAGTCAAACACCGTAAGCACCTGTCTGTCGGCCGTGCCGTCCCATTGGTCTGCGCCGAAGTGCTGAACTGTCATATCTTCGCCTTTATAATAATGAACGCCGAAATCGTTTGAGTTATCAGTTTGCTCAATTACAATTCTCGACTCCTCGTTCGCCTTAACCGTTACCGTGTTATTCCTTGCAAAATGAATTGCCGTTGCCTTGTCAAGAAACGGAGAACGTCTCTTTGCATTTTCGGTTTTTCCGTCAAAAACAACATCGACATCTCCCGCCATCAAAAGCAGAGCCGTTTCATTTTCCGCTTCGCAAAAGGTCATTGTTTCGCCCGCTTTGAGAATTTTAACTCTTATATCCATCAGCATATCGGAGTTTTTGCCGTTTCTCTCGCAGAGGATTTTTTCATTGTTTTGGTTAAATTTAGGATTTTCGTACATACATTACCCTCGTTTATATAAATTAAACTTTTATCTTATCATCCGTAAGCGAAGCACTTGCGGTTTTTATCGGTATTTCTTCACCGAGATAGGTAGGCTCGGGCTCAGCTATACAATAAAAGAAATCCTTTACCCTTGCCGCCGCTTCTCTTATGTTATTTTTGACGGGATATTTGAGCTCCTCCCTGTCAAGACCGTAAGCCTCAATGCCAAGCTGTCTTGCAATATACACAGCCCTGTAAAGATGGTATTTTTGCGTTACAATAAGCACCTTTTGGACCTTGAAAACATCTCTTGCCCGATACATTGACTCATAGGTTGAAAAACCTGCATGGTCAATATACACGCAATCAGCCGAAATACCGTTTTCAACAAGGTAATCCTTCATAGCGTTTACCTCGTCATAGTTTTTCGTGCCGTGATCCCCCGAAACAAGGAATCTGTCGCTGCACTCTTTATTGTATGCTTCAAGAGAAAAATCAAGTCTTTCCTTTAGCATAGGCGACGGCTTGCCGCTCCAAAGTCCTGCACCAAGTACCAAAATACAATCATAGCTGTCCGCTTTTAATTCGTCTACGGTAACAAAATTCTTTTTAGAAAAAGAAATCATATATGCGTTAATGCCGATTACTGCCGCAAAAAGCAAAATACAAACACATAAAAGTGTTCCGACAACACCTTTGAAAATCTTGTTTTTGAACAGTTTTTTCATCTTGAGCCTTCCTGCAAATGAAAAAGGGAGCGGAATGATTTACACCCTTGCAATCATTTCACCGTATTCTTCTTTTTCTTTCTTAATAAAGTCCTTGACCGCTTCGACAGAGGGCATATCCTGTGAGCAAGCGTGAGAAGCTACAAGCATAGCCGCCGAAGCCGAGCCGAATTCGAGAGCGTCGATTATCTCATAGCCCTCAAAAAGTCCGTAAAGGAATGCGGAAGCGTAACCGTCTCCGCCGCCGAAGGATTTAAGGAGTTTAACGGGGAACGGCTTAATGTTATAGCTTTCGCCGTCATTTGTATAAGCTGTCGAGCCCTCCTTGCCGTGCTTGATTACCACGATTTTAGCATTTTGCGAATGCCAATATTTAGCGGTTTCCTCGTCGGACATACCCTGCTTTATGAGCTTTTCGGTGAGGTCGTATTCCTCACGAGAGCCGAGAATAATATCAGCCTCACGGGCAACTGCGGAGTAATAGATTGAAATTTCGTCGTCATTTTTCCAATTATATGCACGGTAGTCAATATCAAAAATAATCGGAATACAATTTCTCTTTGCAAGCATAACAGCCTTGAGCGCCGCCTCTCTCGACGGGCTTTCGCAAAGAGCGGTGCCTGAAATCAAAAGAGCCTTGCCCTGCTTGATGTATTCCTCGTCAATATCGGAAACCTCCAATTTCAAGTCGGCCGCATCGTTGCGATACATAACTATGGAGCTTTCGGTTTCGGATTTGATTTCGGTAAATGTAAGACCGATTTTCTCACCGTTTTCACATCTCTTAACTCTTGAGGTGTCAATTCCCTCTTTCTCAAAGAAATCGGTTACGAATGTGCCGAGCTGGTCATCGGAAACACGGGCAAAAAATCCGCATTTTTTACCGAGTCTCGCAAGTCCTACCGCTATATTTGCGGGAGAGCCGCCGAGGTATCTCTTAAAGGTTGTGCTTTCGTTAAGAGGGCAGTAATAATCGACGGGATTCAAGTCAACCGCAATTCTGCCCAAAAGAATAAGGTCATATTTTTTTGAAGAATCAAATTCTATGTATTTCATAATTGTCTCCTTAATTATTCCATATTGAAAACTTTAATATGTCTTTTAACATTTTGATAAACTCCCTCAACCTCACAGGCGGAGAGTTCAAAATAATTGGCTTTTTCCTTGTTATCACAATAAGTCTTTGCATAAGCTGCCAAGCTGTCAAAGGAAGCTGTTGCTATATTTATCTTGCGAACACCGAGTGAAATCGCCCTCTGAAACTGCTCGTCGCTTATACCCGTACCGCCGTGAAGCACAAGAGGTGTGTTGACCTTTTTATGTATTTCCTCAAGCACGTCAAAGCGAAGCTCTGGAAGTACGGGATAATTTCCGTGCGCGTTGCCTATTGCCACGGCAAGTGCGTCAACCCCCGTTTCATCACAAAAGCGTTTAGCGTCATCGGGGTTTGTGCAAAGAATTTTGTGGCTTTTGCCCTCGCCCTCGTTTCCGCCGACAACTCCCAATTCGGCTTCAACGGTTGCGCCGTATTCCTTTGCGGTTTCAACGACGCCTTTTACCGTTTTAATATTTTCCTCAAGCGGTAAAAGCGAGCCGTCAAGCATTACCGACGTAAAGCCTATATCAAGAGCCTGCTCAACCGTTTCGACATTTAATCCGTGGTCAAGGTGCACCGCAATATCGACACTGGCATTCTCTGCCGCAGCAAGCATCATCGGCCCCATCAATTCCAAAGGCGAGCTTTTAAGTCGTACCTCCGCTATCTGCAAAATAATAGGGGTCTCAAGCTCCTCCGCCGCCTTGACGGCGCCCATTACCATTTCCATATTGCCTACGGAAAAGGCACCTATGGCAACACCTTTTTCTTCGGCGCGCGCAAGCAACTCTTTCATAGCAACAAGTGACAAAAATAACACGTACCTTTCAAGATATTATATATAACATACTAAAAATATATGTATAATTATAACACGTTCGGGGTGTATTTCAATGTTTGAAGCGGTAAAAAAAGATTTGCAAAATCTGTATAAAATAACGAGAAAAGCGTCCCTTGCGTAAAACAAGGAACGCTTAATAATTGCATATGTATGCAGACTTTTGTTATGCTCCGACTTTTTTCTGCTTTTTGTCGGGCAAAACTATTTCGCCGGCTTTAACAAGCGAGAATTTGGCAACGCCCGGGCCTATGATGGAGTAGATAAACGTCGAGCAGAGTATTACCGTGCGAAGCTGCGGAGCATAGTCGGGTACCATGCTTGAGGCGACGGCGATAAGACCGAGCGCAACACCTGCCTGCGGCATCAGCGTGGGGCCTAACCATTTGCATACTTTATCGGGCTGATGCGTAATTTTTCCGCTGACATATGAGCCGAGCATTTTACCGATAACTCTTACTACCACATAGATTATTCCGATAAAGCCGATGGATTTAAGTGCCGATACGTCGAACCCTGCGCCCGAAATTACAAAGAACATCATGTATATAGGCGGAGTGAAGCCCTCCGAGACTTTTACAACGTCGTCGGAATCGTGGATTATGTTTGTAAGCACTGCGCCGAGGCACATACATGCGAGCAGGCTTGAACCCTTGAGCAACGTGGCGAGGTAATATGTAAGCGCCACCATACCGAGTATAACGCAAATACGGTTGGAGTGCTTTTTAAACCACTTCAGAAGAACCTTCATCACAAGAGCTAAAACAAAGCCGATAACTGCCGAAATCAGCACTTGATAAAACGGGTCGAGTATTGAGAGAACGAGGCTCCTGTCGCCTTTTCCGTTCATGGCGGTGACTATTGTGCTTGCAAAGCCGAAGCCTATAAGCGCCACGGCATCGTCAAGAGCGACAACGCTTAAAAGGAGTGATGTCAAGGGCCCCTTTGCCTTATACTGATTTATTACCATTATTGTTTGGGCGGGTGCTGTTGCGGCGGCAATTGCACCGAGCAAAATCGACAGCTTTAAGTCAACCTTGCATATAATCAACGTTACCGTAAGAAGTATTACGGCACCCATGGCTTCAAAAATAGCAACTATTATGGGTGCGCTGCCTACCTTTTTAAAATAGTCAAGGCTGAAATCGCAACCGACGGAAAATGCTATAAACGACAGCGCAATATCTGATATTATTGCGAATTCGTCTATCATATTTTGGTCTACGATGTTAAACAGCGACGGGCCGAAAACAAGCCCGGCTATAAGATAACCGGTTACGTTGGGGAGCTTTATGTATTTACACAGCCTGCCGAAAAGAAGCCCCGATATCATCATCAAAGCGACTGTGGCAAGTGTTTTAATTTCCATCCTTATACAATCCTTTCACGTAACTTATCGGAACGGTGAAAACCACTCCGGTATCGGGCTTGGAAAGATCGCCTATAACATCCTCAATGGCCTTTACGGCGTTTTCAACGTGATCGTCGTTTACTGCGGCGATTATAAGATTGCTGTTCTCACGTTCAGGCTTTAAAAATGCCCTCATCGCACCGAAAAACGGAACCTCGCCCTCGTCGCTGTGAGACGCCAAAAGATGAACCATTCCCTTGCTGTCAAGTATGGTAGCACCGTGTATGTCGTGATCCGCAAAGCTCGTCAGTATATCGTCAAGCATTTCGGAGCGGTTCAGTACAAAAAACAAAAGCTGCATAAATTTTTCCTCCGTATCAGATTCAATATTATTTTAATCCCTCGTGCGACAGCAGCGGCAGGCAAAACATAACGCCGGTATTGGGCTTTGAGAGCCCGCCGGTTACTTCGTTCGCAATCTGTTTTGCGACTGCGACCTTTTCGTCCTCCATAGCGCAGAGAAGAAGCTTATTTTTTGCGGCACTTTCGGGGTTTAAATATTCGCGCAGGGAGCCGAAAACAGGCGGCGGATCCGAGGAGGCGCGCCCTATTGCCTGAAGAGCACCCTCGCAATCTATAAGCGAGCCGCCCTTGATACCTGCCTCCATCATTTTTACGAGAATGGAATTCATGTGGTCGCTGTCGTGAATTATCATTATTACGAGCTGCATAGTATTCCTCCCTTTTAAATTTCGATATTATTTTACACCTTTATATGATATAATGCAATAAAACAGAATTTTAACGATGGTGGAATTATGGGTCGCAAAATCGAATTTTTTATTGACAATGACAACGGCAATGTCAAAATAAAAGATTATTTAAAGCGTAGGGGCGTGTCTCACAGAATGCTCTGCGTTTTAAAGCGCACCGAAAACGGCATATTGAAAAACGGAGCAGGGGCGAGAAGCATCGACATTTTAAATTCGGGTGATACGCTGACTTTGAATTTGCCGTCCGACGAAGGCACCGCCTCCGCTGTGCCTGCGGATATACCGCTCGACATAATTTATGAGGACGACGATATACTCGTGATAAACAAAAAGCCCGATATTGCCATGCACGAATCGCACAATCACCGTTGCGACGCGCTGTCAAATGCGGTGGCATTTCATCTTATGAAAGAGGGGAAGGAGTGCGTATTCCGCTCTGTCGGCAGACTTGATAAGGGAACGTCGGGCATAGTGGTGTGCGCTCTCAATAAATTTTCTGCGGCAAAGCTGAGCGGTAAAATATATAAGGAGTATTTAGCTGTTGCCGGCGGCGAATTTTACGGCGATGGCGTTATAGATAAGCCTATTATAAGACCCGACCCCATGAAGACCTTGCGCGATGTCGGCGTGGGCGGCGAGAGAGCCGTTACACATTGGAAATCGTTAAAGGTAAAGGACGGCTGTACGCTTTTGAGAATACATCTCGAAACGGGCAGAACTCATCAGATACGTGTTCATTTTAAAAGCCTCGGAGCGCCGCTTGTGGGCGACGATATGTACGGCAGTACGGATAAAAGACTCAGCCATCAGGCTCTGCATTGCTGTTTCGTCCGCTTTACACACCCCGTTACCGAGAAAATTATGGAATTTACCGCACCCATGCCGGACGATATGAATAAGCTAACGTAACGGACCGCCGACAGATGCAGTCTGTTCGTTTTTATATTATTTCCTGCTCAATGTCGTCAAAAAGCTCGACGTCAAAAAAATCCCGTATTGATATTTCCAAGCCGTCGCATATTTTTTGCAGCGTTACAACGCCGGGATTTTGACTTTTTGTGTTCAGTATGCTGTAAATCGTGGACGGATTTACGCCGCTTATGTTGCCGAGCGCGTTTATGGCAATGTTCTTTTCCTTACATAAATCGATTATTCTTTGAGCAACAGCATCTTTAATTTTCATAACTACCGCCTTTTTGTCAATGATAGTTAAATCGTATAGGAATTTGGGATATATCGTGTGGGATATATCCCAAATTTTTTTATTGACTTTTATATGCGGCTAATGTAATATTCAATTATGCCGATTTCGCGGTATGTCGCGTGAGGGGCTTTTGCACAGGTGCTTACGGAGGATAAAATAATGAGAGATAACATAAAATATATGCTGTCGAATTGGCTTAAATGGGATAGGAAAAGCCTTGTGTATTTTCTTATACGCATACCGGCGCTTGTGTTTCAGCCGATTGTCACTTCTTATATACCAAAGGCTATGATCGATTGCATAAACGAGGGCGCAACGGTAGGCAGACTTACGCTTGTCGTGGGGCTTTTGAGCGTGCTCGTTGTGCTGACTACTTGGCTTTCGCCGTTTATGCAGGAGCTCTTAAACGGCAGCGCGCGTATTATTCGTATGCGCTATGCGGTGCTTGCTTTCAATAAGAATTTGAACACCGATTATACAAATATCGAAAGCCCGGGCGGCAGAGAAAAGAATAAGAGAGCAATGGAGTTTTACCGCAGCTATTATTCGGGTTCGTCGGATTTTCTCGATTCGTGCAATCAATTTTGCGTATGTGTTGTAGGCGTTGCGGCATCTCTTGCGCTGATTTATAAAATCAACATTATTATGATATTGATTATTTTTGCCACCTGTGCGGCGGAGTTTTTCTTGCTCGGCTTTTTGAACGGTAAGGAAAAGAAAACCAAGAACGAGCGAAGCAAAATATTTGTTCGCTATGATTATTACTATAATCTTTGCCGTGATTTTTCTGCGGCTAAGGATATAAGATTGTACGGCTTTACGGATTATTTCCTGTTTGCCATTGCCAAAATAATCTGCGACCTTGAAAAAATCAATCAAAAATTTATGCGCCAAAATATCAGAATCGGAGGACTGAGAGCACTTTTAAATCTCATACGCGAGCTTGTTGCCTATGCATATCTCTCATATCTTGTATGCGGCGGCAGGCTGTCTGTTTCGGATTTCATTTTTTATTTCGGCATTATAACGGGCTTTTCAAATTGGATAATGAATGCCGTGTATCAGTATTCGAATCTTGAGCGTTGCTGTAACGATTGCGCCGCATTTCGTGAATTTGTCGAAAGCGAGGAGGAGGGTCAAAACAGACCCGACATTGATTTTGACGACGTCGCTTCAATTGAATTTAAGAACGTTTCTTTTACATATCCGTCCGCCGAAAAAAGCACGGTTTGTAATATGTCATTTAAGGTGAACAGGGGTGAAAACATAGCCATAGTCGGCGAAAACGGAGCAGGCAAAACGACCGCCGTTAAGCTGCTTTGCGGCTTATATTATCCCACTTCCGGTGAGATTTTGATTAACGGAAAAAGCAGTCGTGATTTTTCAAGCGACAGCTATTTTAACCTCTTTTCCGCAGTTTTTCAGGACTATTATTTTATGCCGATGACAATTGCGGAAAATATTTGTACTGCCTCGGACTATGACAGAAAAAAGCTTTTTGCCGCATTTGATAAAGCGGGTATTTCCGAAAAAATCAACAGTCTGCCGCTAAAGGAAAAAACCTATATGATAAAGGACGTGTATAAGGACGCGGCTGATTTCTCCGGCGGTGAAAAGCAAAAGCTGCTCCTCGCAAAAGCAATATACAAAAATGCACCTGTTTTGATTTTGGACGAGCCCACGGCGGCACTCGACCCCATTGCGGAAAACGAGCTGTACTTGAAATACAACGAGATGACAAGCGGCAAAATATCGTTTTTTATTTCGCACCGCCTCTCGTCGACGCGCTTTTGCGACAGGATTTTGCTTGTTAAGGACGGGAAAATTGCCGAGAGCGGTACGCATGATGAGCTGATGGCTCTCAAGGGCTTATATTACAGAATGTACCAAGTCCAAAGCTACTATTATAAGGAGAACGGGGGAGAGACCGTATGAACAGAGTAAAAACCGTTTTTGCGGCGTTCCGTGAAATGAACCGTCTCGAAAAACGCCTTATTCCCACCGCCGTTACTGTTGCGTTTGTTACGGCTGTTATGCCGTTTATCAACATTTGGTTCACATCAAAAATCATAGATTTGCTCGACGGCGGAGCAGGTATGAAAAGTCTCACACTCTATATCGGCTTGGCTGTCGGTATTAACGCCGTATTGTTTTTCGTCAACTGCTTTCTCGGGGAAATGCAGTTCGTTTATCGCTCGCTGATGTACAACAAGGAGCTTCGCGAAATTTCGTCAAAGCTGTTTCGCATTGAGTATCAACGTCTTGAAAACAGTGAATTTAAGGAGCTTGTTCACAAGCATTCGGAGGCTCAGGACAGGGTCTTTTCCTCATTTGTACAGTTTACATGGATGATGCGTGATTTTATATCGGGTGCGCTTACGCTGGTTATATCCGTTGTTATAATAATTCCGCTGCTCAAAATCGGCTTTGAGAAAACCGGCACCTCGTTTTTTGAACGTCCAGCATTTTTGCTTACGATTTTCGGCGCAATAGCCGTTATGGCGGTTATTATTCTTGTGGTAGCGGTCAGAATGAACAAGGCTTGGTTTAAGGCGAGCGACGAGTATTCGCGCCTTGACAGAATTTTTTATTATTTTCTCAACATGTTTTCGGATTACAATACGGGCAAGGAAATCCGCGTTTATAATGAGCAGACTCTAATAAAGCACACCGCTACGGACAAGCTTTTGACAGACGGAGAAAGGGTTTTGAAAAAAGCTTCAATGAATACGGCCAGGCAAAGCTCGTTCGTTGCGATTTTAGGTGCGCTTGTCGGCTTCGGAATTTATCTTTTTATCGGCACCAAGGGCTTGTACGGACTCTTCGGAATAGGCTCGCTTGTGCTTTATTGCGGAGCGTTTATGCAGATTATTGCGGGTATAATGAAAATGGCGGTAACCTTTGGCAAGACCGCCGAAATGGTGCCGCTCGTCAATTATTATTTCGAGATTGTAAATACGAATGACGAAATGACCTACGGCGAAAAGAAGCTGGATTTATCCGCAGGCTTCGAGCTTGAATTCAAAAATGTTTCATTTAAATATCCGTCCGCCGAAAATTACGCTCTCCGAAATGTCAATCTCAAAATAGAAAACGGCGAGCATCTTGCCGTTGTCGGCAGAAACGGCAGCGGTAAAACCACATTTATCAAGCTTATGTGCCGCCTTTATGATGTGACGGACGGCGAAATTCTGATTAACGGCACCGATATTAAGGAATACACAAGAGAGAGCATTACAGGTCTTTATTCCGTGGTCTTTCAGGATTTTAAAATATTTTCCGTATCACTTAAGGATAATATTTGCGCAAGCTCCGATTTCGACAGCGACAGATTTTATGCTTGCCTCGAAAATGCAAATATTAAGGACAGAGCCGAACGCTTGGCGGATAAGGAAAACACATATCTTTATAAGGATTTGGACGAAACAGGCGTTGAAATATCGGGTGGTGAGGCGCAAAAGCTTGCTCTTGCGAGGGCACTGTATAAGGACGCTCCCGTCGTTATTTTGGACGAGCCCACGGCGGCACTCGACCCCATTGCGGAAAACGAGATATACAGCCGTTTCAATTCCTTTGTTCAAAATAAAACGGCGATTTATATTTCTCACAGGCTTTCAAGCTGCGCCTTCTGCGATAAAATCGCCGTGTTTGACAACGCGCGGCTTGTCGAGCACGGAACGCATCGCGAGCTTTTGGGTGCAGGCGGCAAATACAGCGAGCTTTGGAATGCGCAGGCAAGGTATTATATCTCATAAAGGACTCGGCGAATAAATAAAAAAGACTGCATTTATCAAATGTGATTACGTACGTCACACGGCATAAAGGCAGTCTTTTTATATGTTATACGGCTTTTATTCAGTTTAGCTTTTTGTCGGTTGAGAGGATAAAGCGGAGAACGTTGTTTGCGGTTCTCTGTAGTTCTCCTAAGGCTATTCCGTCCTTTTGACCGTATGTTTCAAGCAGAGAGCCGTCGTTTCCGCCGCTCTTGCTGACCGCGGTTTTAAATCCGGGCATAAGCACGTCAACCTGCGCTCTGACGCGATATGCATTGTCTCTCAGCTGCGGAAATTCGGGTGACGGAGCGTAGCGCATCCACCAGTCTGTCATAACCATACCGCCGAAGTGCCATTCGTCACGCAAAACGGTGGTACAAAGCTCATAATTGTAGTGGCTCCAAACGCCGTTTATCTTGTTGTAGCTTGTCATAATGCAGTGCGGAGACGACTCCTTAACGCATATTTCAAAGCCCTTGAGATAGATTTCGCGAAGTGCCCTTTCGGACACTATGTCGTCGGTGTGATTGCGGTTATATTCCTGATTGTTGCCGGCAAAGTGCTTCGGACACGCCGAAACGCCGTTTTTCTGTATGCCCCTGACCGTTGCCGCAGCGGTTTTACCCGTGAGGTACGGGTCCTCGGAATAGTATTCGAAGTTTCTGCCGCACAGCACGTTCCTGTGTATATTCATACCCGGTGCCAACAGCACGTCGCTGCCCTTTTTTATCATCTCTTTGCCCATTTCCGTGAATAATTCCTCGGTGAGACTTTCGTCCCAAGAACACGCTATCGCCGTACCGCAGGGCATCAGCGAACAGGCGGAAAGAAGTCTTATTCCGGACGGACCGTCGGTGGTGATTATCGGGGGGATTCCCTTTTCTCTGAGCGACTTTAAAACGCCGCCGAAAGCACCCGCGTTACCCTTTGCTCCGAGTGAGCTGTTCATAGGTCCCTCGCCTCGTGAGATTGCTTCGAGCTCGTCGAGAGAAAGTTGAGCTGTAAAGTCTCGCAGCTTTACCTTACCTGCTTTTACATCGGAGAGCTTATAGCCTTTGTCACCGCTGATTTCTTTTCCGTCAGGCAGAGAAGAGAGTATTCGATTTTTCAGACTAACGGTGCGAACAGGCACTTTTTCCTTTGACAGAGCGATTTTGTCGCCGTCGCAAACAGCGGCAAAGCGTTCAAACGCGCGGTTTTCGCTGACCGCCATAACTTCGGATAGTTCGGCGGTTACAACTGTGCTTTCAAGTGTAAAGCTATACACCTTTTCACAGTTTCGTACGCTGTTGCCTACATAAAAATCGTAAATTCCGCTTTCGAGTACATAGCAGCTCTTGTGTCCGGCCTTGCCGGAGTCGTCGTAAGAAGCAAAGCCGTCATTTGAAATCACCGTTACGAAGGTTTCACAGTCGCCGGGGGACAAAAGCTCTGTTTTGTGAAAAGCAACGAGTGATTTTTTTGCTTTTCCGAGCTTGCCGTTCGGAGCGGAAACATAAAATTGAACCGTCTCTTTGCCGGGCACCGAGCCGATATTCGTCACCTTAACATTGAATTCTGTTTTGCCTTCGGAATAGTTCGCTTTTTTCGTTTCGATTTTAAAATTTGTATAAGACAGACCGAATCCGAATTCATACAGCACCTTTTCGGGGGCGAAGGTTTCAAAATAGCGGTAACCCACAAAGATGTCCTCAACATAGTTGTTGTATTCCTTTGCGCCGAAGCTGCCGCTGCTCGGGTAGTCCTCATATCGTTTTGCGATTGTATCGCTGAGCTTTCCGCTTGGAGTGACTTCACCGGATAGTATATCCGAAAGCGCGTTTCCGCTCTCCATACCGCCTTGCCAAGCTATAAGTATCGAGCCTATTTTATCCTTATATGCATCTATCTCTTCAAAATCAATAAGACTGCCTATATTGAGAACCAAAATGACGTCGTCAAAATGAGCCGTGACAAGGTCAAGCATCTCCTTTTCTCTGCTCGTGAGGTAATAGCTGCCCTTTTCGAGAACGTTTTCGCGATCCTCTCCGGCGCTTCTGCCTATGAATACCACGGCCTTATTGCTCTTTTCGGATGCACTTTTTACAATGTTGTCTTTAAGCGGCATTTCCGGATAAAATCTCGGCCAATGCCCCCAAAACCCCGGATCGGGTATGTTTTTGCGCTTGCCGCACCAATCATTATAAATTTTTCTGAGATCTTCGTTTATATGTATTTTTCCGTTTTTTTCTATGCCGTCGGCAAAGCTGATTTTATAAGGCGCGCATACGTCTCCACCCGAGCCGTTGCCGACAAAAAAGCTGTCGTTTTGCACTCTGCCGAACAGCGCGACATTATCCTTGCCGTTTATGGGCAAAGCCCCGTTGTTTTTCAGCAATACGCAGCCGTCCGCCGCTGTCTGTCGCAAAAACGGGATTATTTTCTCATTCGGCTTGCCGTTTTTTATTATGCTCGCATTTTGCTTTTGCGCAAGCTCACTGCCGCTGATTTTACGAATCAGTTTATTTATAATCCTGCTCATCTTACTGCTCCTTCTTTATTTTTATGTCATAATATCACATACTGATTGTTTTGTCATCACGTTGTTATCCCGAAGAGAAAAATTTGAGTTTCCGAGACGAGTGTGCTAATATAATAAATATTACATAAAGCTGCGGAGGTAGAAAATGCCACATGTAAGTGTTCTTTTAAAGCCGGCTTCTTCGGCGTGCAATATGAATTGCAAATACTGTTTTTATAAGGATGAGGCAAATTGCCGCGAAACTGCTTTTTGCGGTATGATGTCGCTGTCGGACGCCGAGGAGATAATTAAAAGTGCCGCGGAATACGCAAGCGGCAGCTGTACGTTTTTGTTTCAGGGCGGAGAGCCTACGCTTGCTGGGCTTGATTTTTATAAAGGCTTTGCGAAAATCGAAAAGAAATATGCAAAAAAAGGGCTCATATTCCACCACAGCATACAGACCAACGGCCTTTTGATTGATGACGACTGGGCAAAATTCTTTAAAAAGAACAACTATCTTGTAGGTTTATCGCTTGATGGCCCGGCACAGATAAACGACCTCAACCGCGTCGATGTGAGCGGCAAGGGTACATTTAACAGGGTAATAAAGGCGGCGGATGCTTTGGATCGTCAAGGGGCGGCGTATAATGTGCTATCGGTCGTTACGGGCAAAAATGCACGCTCCGCCGAGAAAATATATAATTTTTTGAAAAAGCAGGGCTTCAGATATTTGCAGTTTATTCCGTGCCTTGAGCCGTTTTCATCGGAACGCGGTGAGAGCGCATACAGCCTGTCACCCAAGGACTATGCCGAGTTTCTCGTAAAGATATTTAATCTTTGGCTTTCCGACCTTTTGAAGGGAAATTATATAAGCATACGCCATATAGACAATCAGCTGTCCGTGATGCTCGGCAGACCTCCCGAAATGTGCAGCGCGTTCGGCTGCTGTAACATTCAGTATGTTGTTGAGGCCGACAAGAGCGTGTACCCGTGCGATTTTTATGTGCTTGACGGATATAAGATAGGCGAAATAGGCAAAAATACGTTTGAGGAAATGCGAAACAGCGAAACCGCGGTTAAATTTATAAAGGATTCGCAAAATGTTCCCGACGAATGCAGAGCGTGTCCGTTCTATTGTGTTTGCCGCAACGGCTGCCGCCGCGACAGATCCTCGGAAAACGGTATTATAGGCAAAAATTACTACTGCGATTCTTATAAGTATTATTATGCGAAGTGCAACGCAGGATTTATAAAGGCGCTGTCATTTTTAAATCAGAACAAACGGTAAAGGCGAATTATGGAGTTTTATGAAAACAGTCAAAGTCCCGAAAGAGCACTTTTGATAGGTGTGGACACGGGCGAATACAACGCTGAAATATCTATGGAGGAATTGGCTCTTCTCTCGGAAACCGCAGGAGCCGAGATAATCGGAACGGTGATACAAAAGCTTGAAGCTCCGTCGCCGGCAACATATATCGGCAGCGGAAGAATGGCGGAGGTTGCCGCCTTTTGTCGAAATAACGATATAGACCTTATAATAGCCGACAGCGAACTTACACCGTCGCAAATTAACAATATAGAGACAAAAACCGATACAAGAGTTGTTGACAGAACCATGCTCATACTCGATATTTTTGCCGCAAGGGCAAGGTCGAGCGAGGGTAAATTGCAGGTGGAGCTGGCACAGCTTAAATATTCGCTTCCGTTTTTGTCGGGCAGAGGCAAGAGTATGTCGCGTCTCGGCGGCGGAATCGGCACAAGAGGTCCGGGCGAGAGCAAGCTCGAGAGCGATAAACGCCATATAAGACGCAGGATACATTCGTTGTCCGAGGAGCTTAAGAGGGTTGAAAAGCGACGAGATCTCATCCGCTCAAGGCGTAAAAAGGACGGCGTAATTACCGTTGCCATAGTCGGTTACACCAATGCCGGAAAATCAACTCTTATGAATACTCTTACAAGTGCGGGCGTGCTGTCGGAGGACAAGCTTTTTGCTACGCTCGACCCGACTGCAAGGAGGCTTACGCTGCCGTCAAAGCGAGAGGTTATGCTCGTTGATACGGTAGGGCTTGTAAGGCGTTTGCCGCATCAGCTTGTCGACGCTTTCAAATCAACTCTCGAAGAGGCAAAAAACGCCGACCTTATACTAAACGTCTGTGATGCGTCAAGCGACGAGTGTGCCGAGCATCTGAGCGTTACATCGTCCGTCTTAAAGGAGCTCGGAGCGGATAATATACCGGTTATATCGGTAATGAATAAGTGCGACAAGCTCCAAAACGCATACGATATGCCGGTAATCGGCAAAACCGTTATGATAAGCGCAGTTAAAAACGAGGGGATCGACAGGCTGCTTGAGGTTATTGAGGACTCGCTGCCGAAAACCAAGGCGAGAGCGATATTGTTAGTCCCGTTCAGCGAGGGACATATACTCGGAGAAATTCGAAAAACGGGAGTCGTGTATTCCGAAAGCTATAAGGAGAACGGAACGCGGCTGGACGCCCTTGTCGATATTGATTATCTCGAAAAAATCAAGCGTTATATAGTGTCAATGTAAAAACATAAAAAGCAGTAAATCAAAGCTGATTTACTGCTTTTTGCTTAACTTATTATTTGAACAAGCCCGTTTTCGGCTCGCTCAACCATACGCCGTCATTCTTTACAAGCTCAATGTGGTCGCCCGAAACCAAATAAGCGTTATTTGCGAGGTCCATCATCGGTTTGTCACTCATGGAATCGGTGTAGAAACTGTCAATAGGCATGTCGCCGTAAATGCTTTTAAATGCCGCTATCTTGTTTTCCTTGTAGCAAACACGCTCTATGATTCCGTTTTCCATATCCACAACGCTGCCGATGTAGTTTTTTACGCCGATTCTTTTGCATATTTCCTCGAGTATGATTTCGGGGCAGGCCGAAACTATTACGTCGTCGGGAGCTTGAATCTTGGCATAGAAGTTTTTGATTTTCTTTTCGTGCTCGTCCCAAAACTCTGTGATGTCCTTGTGAATGTCCTTGATTTTCACGCAGTAGTCGGTGAGCATATCGCCGTATTGTTCGATAACCTCGTCGGTTTTTATTGCGCCTCTTTTGTAGCGTATGAACGCCTCGCCGAAACGCGGTATGAGCTTGGCAATTTCTTTCGGATCCTTTTTAAGATAGAACATAAAAATGTCAAATCCGCTCTCACCGTCATATATGGTGTTGTCAAAATCGTATACGTTCACAGCTTTTCCCTCTTTACACGAAAAATACATCATGTTTATAACAATGGAATTTTAGCATTACAAATCTAAAAAGTCAAGGAAGCCGAACCGTATAGGATCGGCTTCTTTGTTTTGCCTAATCGCTGCGTTCACATCCGCAGCATGTCGCGGTGCTTACGCCGGGCTGAAGCTTAGTCTCGTTGGGCGGGAAAAATTCGTCCACGGGGAACTGTATTTTCCTGAAGGCCTCGCACGGATCGTCCGTGTCACAGCTACATTCCTTATCGGGTATGCAGAAGTCGTATGCCGGTATCAGCATCTGGACGTCGCGCTCAAGCTGAACTATCGTGAAAATACCTATTGTAACCGCAACGGCTTTTTCGACGGGACGGTGGCCGAAATCGTCCGGGAATTCGTCGCCGAACGCGCATTTCACGCAGGACGGGACAGGAATGCACGAGTCACCGAGACAGTCGCAGCAGTCGCACGGGCGGCAGAGCCTTGCTTCAAGGCAAATAGGATCGGCGACCTGTATTTTTGCTCTCGGATTTGTGTTTTGCGGAATGATTTGCCTGTCGCCCGAGTCCGCACGGAACTCTGAGGAGTATACCCTTACCTTGCCCTCGCTGCCGTAGAGTATACATTTTTTTGAAAATGTGGTAAATCCGCACACCGTTTCGGGCGGAGCCGCCGCAACGGAATATGCGTCAAGCGTTACCTTGAAGAAAAATGTGATGTCAACCGAGTAAAAGCCGCGGTTAAACGGTACTCTCTCCACGTCGATAAAGACGTTAAGTATCTCACAGCCCCTGCATCTTACATTAGTCGCCCTGTCTATTGTTTGCTGGTACTGCGGCGGAAAATACACCCTCAAGTCCGCAAGACAATCCTTATCCGCACAAGAGTCGTAAACTCGGTTAGTGTCTATGCACACGGCTTCGCGAATTTTGCCGGATACCTTGTCGTTACAGCATGATTTTGTTTCTGCCATAAAAATCCCTCCTGTAATTATTTCGGCGACCGAATGTGATTTTGCCTTTAAATCGCCGATTATACAGCCGACGGGAAAAACCGATGCCCTGTTCCCGCCGACCATAGCTTCAATAACATCTTATGTCGGCTTATTCAATATGTTACAAAGCAAAGCTTTTACACAAGTTTACAAAGATTTAACGAAGTCTTGATTGTTACAACGTGTTTTCGACGAATATAATTTTTTTATAAAATAAAAAATAAAGATGAATTGCAAAAAAGGAGAAAATATGGAAAAATATATCTCTGAAAAGGAAAAAGCCTCCTACGGATTTGCGGCAGTCGGCAGCTATATGGTAGCCGGCATAACCCAATCGTACCTTATGTATTTTTTTACCTACATACTTATAATTCCGTCGGCTTTCGTTATGATGCTTATGATAGTCGCAAGGGTCTGGGATGCCTTAAACGACCCTATGATGGGTGTAATAGTAGACAGAACAAGCACGAAATACGGTAAAATGAGGCCTTACGTTTTGGTAGGTTCGTTTTTGATGCTTTTCACCACCATAGTACTGTTTATGCCCTTGACCGGAGCGCCTACAATGTTTAAAATGATATTTGCCGCCGTTTCTTACATAATTTTCGGTATGGCATATACGCTTACCGATGTGCCTGCCATGGGGCTTATGAGTGTTGCTACGCCGAACAGCGACGAGAGAGCCTCGCTTCTGTCGTTCTACGTTACGGTAGGCTCGGTAGGCAGCTTGCTCCCGGTGGGATTACTTACGATATTCCAGTCTTTTATTCCGGAAAAATATGTTTACTTTGCAATGTCGATATTTGTGGGTATAATAACATCAGCGGCTTACTTAACGCTGTTCAAAAACTCAAAAGAGCGTTTTTCCACTCATACCGAAAAAATTGCCGTTCGAGACATGATAAAGGCTGCGGGCAAAAATAAGCCCATGATGATGGCACTTCTTATGTCGATGGCAGCGTCGCCTCGCTACCTTATTATGCCGGCGGCGTTGTATATAGCGACTTATGTAATAAATATTCCGGGGCTTAACTCCGGCACGGTTTTGCTGCTCCTATATCTTGTGGTCGGCAGCGGTATGTTTGCGGGCATTTTACTTACGCCTGTTATCTATAAAAAGCTCGGCTATAAAACGACCTGCGTAATGGCTGCCGTTACGGGAGGCGTAAGCCTTACCGCCGCATTCCTGCTCGGCAAGATCAATATATATTTCGCATTGCCGTTTATGACAATCGGCGGTCTCTCTCTCGGCTCGTATAACGTACTTCCGTACCCGATGGTAGGCGACAGTCTCGATTACCTCGAATGGAAGACCGGAGAGAGAATGGAGGGCGTGTGCTTTTCGCTCAATTCCTTCGTCACTAAATTCAACAATGCAGTAGGCTTTATAGGACTTTCTGCGGCACTTACTTTGTTTCATTTTATCGAGCCGTCCGCGGCGGGTGTGCCGGCTGTACAGAGTGCCTCCACCGTTACGGGTCTTTTCTCTCTTGTTACCGTAATTCCCGGGATCGGCTTTTTGCTCTCGCTTATACCGATTTGTTTTTATGATTTCAGCGGCGTTAAGAAAGAAAAAATATTATCTGAGCTTGTCGTAAAAAGAAAGGCAATCAAAAATGGAGTTTAAATTTGAACGAAAAACCTTTAATATTAACGAAAGGCTGAGGGTCGGCATAATTTCCGATTCCCAGCTCAGCCCTGTTCGCAGAAAAAACGAGACGACGTTCCGAAACAATCTTGTCTTATCGCTTTCCGTACTCAAAAAACAGGGCTGTAATATGATTATATTTGCAGGCGATATAGGCAATATGGCGAGCGGCTTTGCATACGATACATATAAAGCCGCGTTCAAGAGCGTTTTCGGCGAAAAAATTCCGATTATTCAAAGCATTATGGGCAATCACGACTATTACGGCTTAAGGACATCGGAAAATTGCAGGCGGCTTTTCGCAAAAAAGATCGGTTCTTCGCCGTTTACTCACTATACGGTAAACGGCTTTCACTTTATAGGCGTATCGCCCGATTGCGAAAAAATGTCCGACGGTTACAGAAAAATTTCGCCGTACCTCAAAATCGAAATTGAACTTGCAAAAAAAGAATGCGGCGACAGGCCGATTTTTGTCACGACGCATAATTGTGCCGAAAATACGGTGTACGGCAGCGATGATTGGGGGGACAAGGGTCTTTTTGACTTGTTCTCTCAATATCCTAATTTGATTAATTTTGCAGGCCATCTCCATTATTCGCTTCTTGATGAGAGAAGTGTCTGGCAGGGCGCGTTTACCGCCTTCGGAACTCAGTCTACGTCATATGTTGAACTCGAAAAGGGAAAGGTTAACGGCTCCGTGCCGCCGGACGCATATATGTTCCCAATGGGCTATTTACTTGATTTCGAAGAAGAGAGCATAACCGTAAGGCGTATGAATTTCCGCCTCGGCAATGAGGAAAAACCGAATATGAGCGTCAAAATACCGTACGCTGTCACGAAAGCCGATTTTATTTCCAAAAGAAAGCATAACAGCTTACCCGTTATGCCGAACGCCTACGGCCATACGGAATATGATGAAAACGGGAATACATATCTATGCTTCGACAAGGGCGAAAGCGATGATTTTGTTCACAGCTATGCGGTTTTTTACAGCGACGGAACGCGGTACGATTATTTCTCGGATTTTTATAAGGGTATCTCCTCTATGGCTGATAAAGTCAAACTTCCTGTTTACTCTAAGGCTCCGGGAGTGTATAATATAAAAATATATGCGATTGATTCTTACGGGAGCATCAGCGACAGCTATACGTCAATAGACCGCTCTGAGGTGCGCCGAAGGAAGACTTATCGCAGGAAATTGGCACCGGAGATTAAATACTGATGGATATATTTTCTTTTGAAGGTTATATCTTTGACCTTGACGGAACGCTTCTTGATTCCATGGGACTTTGGGATGATATTTACGTTAAGGTTCTCGGCGACTTTAATATCAAAGCACCCTCGGATTATCTCTTTAACGTGAATCATATGAGCCTTTGCGACGGAGCCGCATACACGGTTGAGAGATTTCGGCTTGAAGGCGTCGTGAAAAAAGAAGAGATTGCAGATATGTGGACTCGTTTGTCGAAGAATCAATATGAATCTACCGTGCCGCTTAAAAACGGTGCGGCTGATTTTTTGCGCTACTTGAGCGGTATGGGTAAAACGCTCGGCGTGGCAACGGCTCTCTCAAAGGAGCTTTATATGCCGTGTCTTGAAAGGCTCGGCATTCTACGGCTTTTTAAGGCTACCACATCAATAGACGAAGTGTCGCGAGGCAAGGAATTTCCCGACATATATTTGAGAGAGTGCGAAAAAATAGGTGCTGTACCGAAAAATACGGTAGTGTTTGAGGACAGCCTGGCAGGTATAAAATCCGCTTCCTGCGGCGGATTTAAAACGGTCGGAGTATATGACGCTTCAGCCGAAAAACAAATGACGGAAATTAAAAATCGAGCCGATTTTTACATAAATACGTTTACGGAGCTTTTAGATGAAAACTGAAACAAAACGCACTGTTGCCGCGAAGCTTATGCTTTTTTCGAGCGCCGTTATATGGGGCAGCTCTTTCTTCATATTAAAAAACACTCTGGATGAATTGCCGGTGTATTTTTTGCTGTGTGTGAGATTCCTTTTCTCGGCAATACTTTTGAGCATTGTATTTTTTAAAAAATGGAAATTGTTTAATTTGAAATACCTTTGGACAGGTGCGATTACCGGAGCGTTTTTGGGCTTTGCGTACATATTCCAAACAATAGGTCTTAAGCACACAACGCCCGGAACCAATGCGTTTTTGACCACGGTTTATTGCGTTATAGTGCCGTTTTTAAGCTGGGTCGTCAGCAAAAAACGTCCCGACATATATAATTTCATTGCCGCGGCGATTTGTATAACGGGGATAGGCCTTGTCTGCCTTGACGGGAAAATGTCATTTTCATTTCTCGGTGAGGGTTTTACGCTGATATGCGGTATATTTTATGCGCTTCAGATTGTGGCGGTTGAAAAATGGTGCAGTGATCTCGACGTTATTCTTCATACGATTATACAGTTCTTTACCGCATTTTTTATCTGTTTTATTTTCTTTATCTTGAGCGAAAGCTTCCCAAAGCATATATCTACGGGCTCGGTGTTATCGCTTGTATATGTTACCGTATTTGTAACCGCGCTTTGCTTTGTATTTATGAATATGGGTATAAAGCATACAACCGCGTCAAGCTCTTCGCTTATACTTTGCTTGGAGTCGGTATTCGGAATACTTTTTTCAATGATTTTTTATCATGAGAGGCCGACGCTGCAAACAGCCGTCGGTTTCGTGATTATATTTGTCGGCATTGTTCTAAACGAGACTAAGCCGAAATTTGCATTGAAAAAGAACTAAACGGCCATGGACGGCAATAATGTCTAAAAACATTACAAAAATAGTTGATATTTTGTGAAAAATATTATAAAATGGAAATGCCAAATAATATAACAGGGGGCATTTTTATGATATGTAAAAATTGTGGAACGGATTTTAACGGGCAGTATTGCCCTAATTGCGGAGCCAAGGCTGAGCCTGCTTCGGCTCCTCAGCAGAGCGCACCGCCTTACGGAGCGCCGCAGAATTTCGGGAATGGGCAGAGCGCACCGCCTTACGGAGCACCGCAGAATTTCGGGAATGGACAGAGCGCACCGCCTTACGGAGCACCGCAAAATTTTGGAAACGGACAGAATACTTACGGCGCGCCCGTATATATGCCGACACGCAAAATCGGATTCGGCGAGGCGGTGAAGTTGTTCTTTAAAAACTATGTGAATTTCAGCGGCAGAGCTACAAGAAGCGAATATTGGTGGGTTTACCTGTTCAATAATATTGTTTATATGGTTTTGGGCATATTGTTTGCGATTTCCGGAGGCTCTTCCCTGGCAGCGTATGATGCTTACGGCGATATGAGTATAGCGTATATGGGTGCCGGCGTGATATTTTATATTTTGATGATGCTGTATGGCCTTGCAGTGTTACTGCCGTCGCTGTCTCTTATGGTGCGCCGACTTCACGACATAGGCAAGAGCGGCACGTACATATTGATGGGGCTCATCCCGGTTGTCGGCTACATATTTATTCTCGTATACATGCTTACCGGCAGCGCCCCCGATAATCAGTACGGCCCTAAAAAAGTCTGAGTGTGATTTCGGTCGTGTATATCTATTGTTAAATGAAAAAAACCGGGCTGTAAAGGACTTTTGTTCTTTACAGCCCGGCTTTTTTCTGCCGATTATTTTAATTGTCATCCTCGGTATCGGTGAAGCCTTGGTCTATCGACAATATATTTTCCGCCTCGGAGCGCTCTATATCTTCAACACCGCGGAGCTTTTTCTGAATTATGGAATTGCGGTGCTGTGCGTCGTCAAGCGAACGTCCTGCGTCGTCTATCTTTTTCTTTGCTTTTTGCAGCACCGTGCCGAATATATCATACTGTGTTTTGCACGCGGCGAGAAGCTTTCTGACCTCGTTTGCCTTTTCGTTTATCGCAACGGTCTTGAAGCCCATCGACAGCGAGTTTAAAAGTGCCGTTATGGTAATGGGTCCGGCTATCATAATATTGTATTCGTTTTGCAGCTTTTCGGGGAGTCCCGAACGCGAAGACGCAATTTCGGCGTACAGTCCCTCGGTCGCAAGATACATAATTGCATACGGCGTTGTTTTCGGCACGTTTATGTATTTGCGTATTTCCTTAGCTTCGCCGAGTATCCTGTCTTCGAGTGCCTTTCTGGCGGCGGTCAATGCGGCGGCATCGGCGTTGTCGGCTGCGTCGCAAAGGCGTATATAATCCTCCATCGGGAACTTTGAATCTATCGGTAGAAGCGTCGGCTCAGCACCCTTTTCGCTCGACGGTATTTTAACGGCGAATTCAACGCGCTCGGTTGCTTTTTCGCCCGTCGCAACATTCTCTTCGTACATGGTGGGTATTGTCTGGTCAAGTATTCCCTTGAGCTGAACCTCTGCCCATGTGCCGCGAGCTTTAACATTTGTAAGCACGCGGTTGAGAGTAGTGACATTGCTTGTGACGCCGTTTGAAAGCTCTTTCATCTCGCCGAGCGATTTATACAGCTTTTCAAGCTGTTCTGAGACGGTCTTAAATGAGCTGTCAAGACGTGTTGTAAGAGTTGAGGTGAGTTTTTCGTCAACGGTCATACGCATTTGGTCAAGCTTCTTTTCGTTGCTCTCCTGCATTTTCTGAATGCTTGTCTCAATTATTTTCGATTGGCGCTCGTTTTGCTCTATGCTCTTGTCGCGTATCATATTGAGCGACTGTGCTATGGTCTCGTTCATTTTTTCGCGGTTTTCATAGCTGAGCTTTGTCATCGCCTCAAGCTTTGCCGACATATTTTCAAGGCTCTGATGCGTTTCTATGCGGTTGCGCTGAAATTCGTCGGAGGTGCTCTTTGTAAGGTCTGATATTTTGGAATTCAATACGGCAAAATCCTCCGAGGAGCTTTGCTTTGCCGCCCTTTTAGAAAAAATCAAGGCTCCGAGCGCACATATAAGCGACAGGCCGGAAATTACGGACAATATTATTTCAAACGTCTGCATAAATTCATTCTCCTTTATTCTTTATAATATATTATAGGTGAGATAAAGACTCGAGTCAATATAACAAATGTGTGGATTTTAAAAGCCTTTTGTGTTAAAATGAAATAAACTTTAAACGACATTTGATTAACACCATTACTTTATAGGGGTAATTTAAATTGATAAAGAAAATAATTTCAATTTTGATATTGTTATGTGTAATTGCAACCTCCTTTACAGGTTGTTTCGGCAGAAAGAAGTCAGGCGAGGCTTTTTCAATGCCGATAATGGATGAGCCGACGAGCCTTGACCCACAGATAGCGGATTCGAATTCCGAAAAGCTCGTTGCGGCAAACTGCTACGAGGGGCTTGTCCGCATAATGGCGGACGGCACCATAGGCAAGGGCGTTGCCACGGATTGGAATATTTCAGACGACGGCCTTACATATACGTTTAAGCTTCGCAACAATTCGCACTGGGCTATGTTTTCGGGGCACAAGGCTGTGCTCGGCGAAAATTACGAGGACACGTTTGATATAACCGTAAAGGCGGAGGACTTTAAATTCGGCATTGAGAGAACCCTCTCGGAGCAGACCGGTTCCGCCGATGCGCCGCTGTTTTCGGCAGTGAAGAGCATAAGTACGCCGGATGATTTTACAATAGTTTTCAACCTTTCGTACGCCGACGACAACTTCCTTTATGCGCTGACAAATCCGGGTGCTATGCCGTGCGACGAGGAGTTTTTCAATCTCACAAACGGTAAGTACGGGCTTGACGCGAAATATCTTTTGTGCAACGGACCGTTTCACGTGTCAAAATGGACGGAAAAGACCTCAGTGAAGCTGGTTAAAAATAACGAGTACAACGGAGAATCCTCGGTTTCGCCGTCGTCCGTGACGTTCTATATAAACAACAACGATTCGGAAGTCGCCGATAAGATGAATTCGGTTACATATGACGTGGCTTTCCTCTCGTCATCGCAGTTCTCGTCAATAGAAAACAAAAAGGATTTGAATTCGGTTGCGGTTCAAAACGTAACCTATTCCTTTATATTCAATCAAAACGACAATAATTACCGCAATAAAAATATGCGGCTTGCATTTTGCCGCTCGTGCGATACTTCGTCGCTGTTTGACTCGCAAAGCGATATTTCAAAGGCAGACGGCATAGTGCCGCCGTCATGTAAGATAGGCGGAGAGGATTACCGAAACGGAAATGCCGCAGAGCTTTTGTCTTATGACGAGACGCTTGCAAAAAAGAATTTCAATGACGCGCTTTTGGAACTCGGCTCATCGTCGGTCGAAACTACAATACTTTGCACCGAGCAGTATGAGTCGTTCGTGAAGCAGATGGTGCAAAAGCTTCAGAAAACCCTTGGAGTAAAATTCGTCTCCACGGTAAAGGTCGTTTCGGAATCCGACCTTGAGGCAGCGGTAAACGACGGCAATTACAGCGTGGCGTTTTACCCGTTCAAGGCGAAATCGTCTTTTGCGGGCGAAATTATAGAGGGCTTTGACCAAAGCAATATATTCGGATATGAGTCCGATGTTTTATCACAGAAAATCCGTAATATCAAAAATAATTCGGGCAGCCTTGAGGGTGAGCGTTCCGCCGTTGCCGATGCGGAGAACTATCTTGTTTCCGAGGCGGTAATAATGCCCGTGTTTTATGAGAACAGCTATTTTGTAACATCCAAAAAGACAAGCGGAATATACTTTTATTCCTCTGCGGATAACGTCTGTTTCATAAATGCAAAAAAATCGTAAGAGACGGTATTCAAAATGAAAAACAAATACGGCGTATCTCAAAAAATCTGTATAGCAATATCTTGGACGCTCACAGTTGCACTGATGGTGACGATTTTTTGCCTGTCTTCTCAGGTTTCGTCAAAATCATCTGGGCTCAGCTCCGGGGTTATTTCCCGTATAACCGAGCTCTTCCATATAACATTAACACAACATACCGTACGAAAAACCGCACATGCGCTTGAATATGCGGCACTTTGCTTCTTGTTTTCGTGCAGTTGGCAGTCGGTGTTTTTAAAATCGCAGCACACTCTTTCGTTTTTGTCCGCGGCACTTTATGCTTCGTCGGACGAGCTTCACCAATATTTTGTGTCCGGCAGAGCGTGCCAGCCGAGAGACGTACTTGTGGATTGTCTCGGTGCGTCATTCGGACTTTTGGCGTTTTTTATAATATATACTGTATATACTCATATTCATAAAAATAAAGCGAGGTAATATTATGGCAGTTTTGAAAGCGTTCAGGGCGCTTCGTCCGACTCCGGAATACGCTTCCAAGGTAGCGGCTTTGCCGTATGATGTTATGAATTCGGATGAGGCGAGGAGGATGGTCTTCGGCAATCCGTATTCATTTCTGCATGTTGATAAGGCGGAGATAGATCTTCCGAAATCGGTTGACATCTATGACGACCGTGTCTATGAAAAAGCACGCGAGAATTTGTCTAAGCTTGTTTCGGCGGAGGTTATGAAGCAGGACGAAAAACCGTGCTTGTATATATATGAGCAGACCTGGTGCGGCAGAACGCAGACCGGCATTGTAGGCTGTACGGCTATTGACGATTATATAAACGACGTCATCAAAAAGCACGAAAAGACAAGAGCCGATAAGGAAGCGGACCGCATACGGCACGTTGACACTCTTGACGCAAACACCGGTCCTATATTCCTGACATACAGAAAAAATAACGAGATTTCGTCTGCTGTTGAAGATGTAAAAGAAAAAAGCGAGCCTGTTTATGATTTTGTGTCCGATGATGTCCGTGAAAGAGTCTGGATTGTGTCTGACAATGACACGATTGATTTTATAACCGCACAGTTTAAAAACATACCGTCTCTCTATATTGCGGACGGTCATCACAGAGCCGCTTCGGCCGTTAAGGTAGGGCTTCGCCGTCGTGAGCAAAATCCGAATTACACGGGAGATGAGGAATTTAATTTCTTCTTATCCGTAATTTTCCCGAGCGACGAGCTTCGTATTCTTGATTACAACCGAGTGATTAAGGATTTAAACGGACTTTCCGATGAGGAATTTTTGCTTGAACTCAGACATAAATTCGACATAGAAAAGCATGGGAAAAATGAGTACCGTCCCCAAAGAGCGCATTCCTTCGGTATGTATATGTCGGGTGAATGGTATGCTCTCTTCGCTAAATCTGAAATAACAGAGTCATCGGATGCCGTCAAAAGTCTCGACGTATCAATACTCCAAGATAATGTCATATCACCCATACTCGGTATTGATGATCCCAGAACCGATAAGAGAATAGATTTTGTCGGCGGCATCAGGGGCCTTTCCGAGCTTTCGCGACGCGTTGACTCGGGCGAAGAAAAGCTTGCGTTCTCCATGTTCCCGACAACTCTTGACGAGCTTATGAATATAGCCGACAAATCTATGACTATGCCTCCCAAATCAACTTGGTTTGAGCCGAAGCTTTTAAGCGGCCTTTTTATACATTATCTTAAATAATGCGATGTTTTTCGGCGGTGCCGAATGTATTCGCAAAGCTTCATACGCGTTTGGTTACTTATATACATATAATTTAAAAAATATTTGTGTTAATAAGTAACACTTTTCGTATATTATCGAATAGTTTTATATAATAAACAGTATAAAAGTACAGGCGAGGAGGTACTTATTATGCTGGGAGAAAAAATGAAGCTTATTCGTAATTACAACGGGTATTCTCAGCGTCAAATAGCGGAAATACTGAAAATTGAAAGGTCTACCTACGCTTCGTATGAAACCGGCAGAAATCGGCCGGATATTTTTGCGGTTCAGCGCTTTGCAAAAATCTTCAATGTCAGCGTGGATTATATTTTAAGCCTTGACGATATCAATATTTATCGCTTGCGCGATCAAGCGACCGATTATGCAAAGCGTCACAAAAAAGAAAGCGTCATTTCACAGCTTACATCCGATGAAAAAATTCTGATAGGCCTTTACCGTCAGTGCGACGCAGGTACGAAAAAATCAATTCTTGAGGATGTTCGTAAGGCTGAACTTGAGACTGACGAATAATGAAATCCGTTCGCGGTAAAATTTAAGAGTTTAAAGGGAACCGTAAAGCTGTTTTTACGGTTCCTTTATCTTTATGCGATGGTTTTTGCGTTTTTTTCACAGTCTTTAAAGAATTTGTGAGAAAAGGGGTGCAATAATCGTCTTCGGCTGATATAATTGTATTGGTTTAAGTTGGAGTTTATCACAGCTTTTGCGATAAAGAGGCGGAAAACCGCGCTGCAACGCTTTGTGCCGGAGCTGTACGTTAGGCAAAGTGTAATTTAAAAGCAGGAGATGAATATATGATTTCCGTTGCCGTAATAGGAGGCGGTGCTTCGGGTATGGCGTTTGCCGTAGCCTTAAAGCAAAAAAGACCCGATATTGAGGTTACCGTTTTCGAGAAAAATCCGAAGGTGCTGAAAAAGATGCTTGTGACAGGCAACGGCAGGTGTAATATCTTGAATTTTGACGCAGTCGCCGAGAATTACTTTGAGGCATGCGAATTTGTGCGCCCGGCGGTAGAAAAATATACTCCGAAGAAAACAGAAGCGATTTTTCGCGATATGGGTTTGCTTTTGATGAGTGAACAGGAGGGCAGAGCATACCCGATTTCACAGACTGCCGCCTCGGTGGTGTGTGTGCTTTCATCTGCTGCCGAAAGAGCAGGTGTAAAGGTGTTTACAGACACACCTGTCAAAAGCATTAAGAAATCACAAGGTGGATTTGTAATAAATAATGATAAGAGCTTCAATTTTGCGGTTATTGCCTGTGGAGGCGCCGCAGCACCTAAGCAGGGGACGGACGGCAGCTCGTTTGAGTTGTTTAAAGCCCTCGGAATACGTGTGACAGAGCTCTCTCCGGCACTTACCGGAATGTGTGTAAAGGATATGCCCTTTTCACTCAAGGGGCTGAGGCAATACTGCAAATGCACTGTTTTTTCAAACGAAAAAGAATATGTTGAGTCCGGTGAGGTTCAATTTAACGATTACGGACTTTCGGGTATACCTATAATGCAGCTCTCGCGCTTTATAGGCAAAGGTAAAGCTACGGCTACGCTCGATTGTTTGCCGTCGCTTACAAAAAACGAGATTACAGCTTTTTTGCAATCCCACAAGTTCCGTGAACCGTCAGGTGACGTGCTGTGCGGAATTTTACCGAGAGCACTCGCAAATTTTGTCCTTCGCGAATGTAACGTAAAAAAGGACGAGCCGTTCGCAAGCCTGTCAAGTGATAAAGCTTTACAAATTGCTTCCGCGATAAAATCGCTTAAATTTTCAGTCACGGGTGTTCGCGGCTTTGATTTTGCCCAAGTTACTAACGGCGGAGCGGCTCTTTCGGAATTTAACAAGAATACTCTCGAAGCTAAAAAAGTAAAACATCTGTATGCCGTCGGGGAGGCGCTCAATGTTGACGGTCCGTGCGGAGGATATAACCTCGGTTGGGCCTGGTCATCGGCGTTCCTTGCAGCGGAATCTGTTTTGAAGGAGTTATAAATGATAAGAATAAATGAACTTAAATTGCCTCTCGATGAGGACGAACAGGAGCTTTACAGGCTTGCCGCAAAAGCTCTTAAAATCGGTGAGAGGCATATACGAGAGCTGACAATCTGTAAAAAATCGGTGGATTGCCGAAAAAAAGACGATATTAAATTCATTTTCAGCGTCGATGTGGCTCTTGATATTGACGAAAAGAGGGTGGCTTCAAAAGCCGGCAACAGGGTTTCGTTAAGCGAGAAAAGCGTTTATACCTTGCCGCCCGTAAAACGGAAGAGTACCTTGAGACCGGTTATAGTCGGTTTCGGTCCTGCCGGTATGTTTGCGGCTCTGACCTTAACCGAGGCGGGGCTTTCGCCGATTATCATAGAGCGCGGCGAGACGGTGGATGAGCGCACCGCTTCCGTTAAGAGCTTTTGGCGGACGAGAGTTTTAAATCCCGAGTCGAATGTGCAGTTCGGCGAGGGCGGTGCAGGCACTTTTTCGGACGGTAAGCTTACCACGGGAATAAAGGACAAGCGTTGCCGCCGTGTGTTTGAAAAATTTTGCGAGCACGGCGCACCGAGCGAGATTATGTATTCCGCAACTCCGCACATAGGCACGGATCGTTTGGCGGGAGTTGTAAAAGCTATCCGCAAAACGGTAGAGGGACGCGGCGGAGAGTTTATGTTCAATACAAAGCTCTGTGACCTTATAATTTATAACGGTCACATTCAGGGCATTACGGTTTGTCACAAGGATGGAAGCAAAGAGGACATTGAAACCGATACCGTTATCCTCTCGATAGGGCATTCGGCTCGTGACACGCTCGAAATGCTTCGCTTAAAAGGCATTGATATGATGCAAAAACCGTTTTCGGTCGGAGTGAGAATAGAGCATAGGCAGGAAATGATAAATAAAACCCAGTACGGTAAATTCGCTTCGCACCCAAAGCTCAATGCCGCAAATTACAAGCTTGCCTGTCACCCGCAGGGCGGCAGGGGTGCATATACGTTTTGTATGTGTCCCGGCGGAACCGTGGTTTGCGCGTCAAGCGAAGAGGGCGGAGTTGTTGTAAACGGAATGAGTGAATATGCGCGAGACGGCGAAAATGCCGATTCAGCATTGCTTGTCGGTATAGAGCCGGAGCTTTTTCCGAGCTCGGACGTGCTTTCGGGAATGTATATGCAGCGCGAAATAGAGCGTCACGCATTTAAAATGGGCGGCAGCGATTACACCGCTCCTGCACAGAAAGTCGGAGATTTTATGAACAATCTCGCATCTTCTTCGCTCGGCAGCGTAAAGCCGACGTGTCCTACGGGAGTAAGGCTTACCAACCTGCGCTCGCTGCTCCCTGCTAAGGTTACGGAAACAATACTCGAAGCACTGCCGAAAATGGACAAAATGCTTCCGGGCTTTGCTTCAAATGATGCTCTTTTCACAGCACCCGAAACGCGAAGCTCATCTCCCGTGCGCATCATCCGAGACGAGCTTTTCCAGTCGAATGTGCGAGGCCTTTACCCATGTGGCGAGGGCGCGGGATATGCAGGCGGAATTGTGTCTGCCGGCGTTGACGGTATCCGCTGCGCCGAGGCTGTATTGCTCGACGAGGGTGAGGGCTGGTAAAGCGAAACGTAAAAAATAAAGGATGCCTGTCATTGTGATAGGCATCCTTTACTATATTGTAATATTTTATTTTTTTCCGGAGGAATGAGCTCTTCCGTTTTCGGTGCGACGCTTACTCACCTTTTTGCGGCGAAGTGTGTCAAATACGATTTCAAATATGATAAGTGCTATTACAACAAGCACTACCGCAGTAATTCTGCCGGGAGTTACTGTTTTTCCGTTGTCGTTTTCGGTGCGGTCGGCAAGTGCTTCCATCGCAAGCCTGAGTGAATAATCGGCCTCCATAAGCTCCGACTCCGACATCGACGATGAAAGTGTGTTCTTAGCTTCCGTAATGGTCTTTTTAAGCTTGTTTGCCGTTGAGGTGCTGCAAAGAGCGGTATCTGTCGCCTGAGCTTTTTCAAGATCCGATGTGAGACTCGTTTTATAGCTCTTCACCCTTGCGCGGTATGCATTAAATCCCTCAATATCGTTTGTGATGATTACCGAAAAACCGCGTTTCGTTATATCGTTCCACCCGGTAGGATTATCTTCTCTGCCGCCGCAAATATCGCTGTTTGTCATATCGATAACAGCTCTTCCGGCGTCTTTGAATTTGGATTGAACTCCGTCTTTGAATACGGAGTTGTACGGATTTTTAGCTGAGAGAAGCGTGCCTATGCAGCCTGCCGAAAGCGTCTTTGAAACATAACTTTTGGCATTGCCGTTTTTTGCACTCGAGGATATTACGAGCGGCATGACGGTTTTTGAGGCAAGCCAAGAGGAGATTTCCTTTTTGTCGCCCGTAGCTAAAATTATTGAATTTGAAAGCGCGTTTTCGCTTGCGAGTATGTCGTAAATCTCATCTCTGTATTCCCAGCCGTCCGCAATCATCAGCATTGCGTTGCCGCCGAGATACTGTATGGCTTCGGCGAGGGTCGGTATTTTGCAGGATGTTATCGGCTCGTGCAGGCTGCCCGTGCCTGCTCTCAGATGGTATGTCGAAAGCTCGTGATATCCCACGTCGCCGATGTCCTTGTTTACGGTATTACCGAGCTCATCTACGCACATTCTCGAGAGATTGCTGTCGGCCATAAGCACCACGTATCCGTCGGAGGTTTTTTTCACCGAAACGTAAACAATGTCGGCACCCTTTTCTGCCGCCGCTGCAACGGCTTCGGCGGAATTTTCGGGGAACTTGTCGGTGCCGCCGTATTTTGACACGCAAATCAGCTCACCGTCGGACTTTTTGAATTCGTTATAAATCGATTCACTCTTTGCTTCGCCGTCGCTTTGATTACTGTCCGCGGCAAAAGAAAGAGCCGGAAAAGCAAGCGTAAAACAGACCGCCAAAATGAGACTTATCAGTTGTTTTGTAAAACTTTTCTTCATAATTATATCTCCGAAAAAGCTCTGAAATTATTTTTTTCTGTAATATTATAGCAAAATTTTTGGGGCAATACAATAGCTATAATTCTTTATTTTGACCATTATAAATGCGGTTACACAACATTTTGTGTCAAGCAAATTCTTGCACAAATTTGTTAGTTAAATTTTTACTTAATTCTCCTTGCCTCAAAAAGAGCTTTGTGCTAAAATTAAGTTCATTTAATGGGAGTGGGTTTGTAAATTATTGTAGGAGATGAGTATATGGCTTTTTGTGACAGGCTGAGATTGCTGCGGCAGTCTAAATTGCCGCCGCTGACGCAGACTGACCTTGCAAATGCCATAGGGGTTTCGCAGCGTAAGATTTCCTTTATGGAAACCGGCGTTACTGAGCCTTCGCTGAAGGATCTTTCGGCGATATGCCGCTATTTCAGTGTTTCCGCCGACTATTTGCTCGGCTTGCCCGATGATATGGAGTATTACCGTGAATAAAAAAGAACTTGCTTTAAAGTGCGTCGAGGCTCTGAAAAAAGAGTATCCCGACGCTATTTGTTCTCTTACTGCGAGAACGCCGCTTCAGCTTTTAATAGCCACTCGCCTTTCGGCGCAGTGTACCGACGCGAGAGTTAATTTGGTAACTCCCGCTTTATTTGAATCTTATCCTACCCTTGATGCTTTTTGCGAGGCGGACAGGGAGGATGTGGAAGAGCTGATACATTCGTGCGGTTTCTATCACGGTAAGGCGCGTGATATAATCGGTATGTGCCGTATGATACGCTCCGATTTCGGCGGCGAGGTGCCGGATAATATCGACGACCTCGTAAAGCTTCCCGGAGTCGGCAGAAAAACCGCAAATCTGATAGTCGGAGACGTATATAAAAAACCGGCGGTTGTCACGGATACGCACCTTATCAGAATATCCAACCGTATAGGGCTTGTAAACACAAAGGACCCGAAAAAGGTCGAATTTGAATTAAAAAAAATACTTCCGCCCGATGAGAGCAATGATTTTTGCCACAGAGTTGTTTTGCACGGCAGAGAGGTCTGTACCGCGAGACGTGCGATGTGCGATAAATGTTGTCTTTCCGAATTTTGCAAAAAGAAAATCTGATTTGAAGGCATAGATATGTTTAATGTAAACCCTGCGCTGTACGGCTCCGTTTTTGCGGTCCCGTCCGTGCTGACAGATAAATATTTAAAGCTCGCATCGCCTGCTGCAATTAAGGTGCTGCTCTTGATACTGCGCAATCCGGGCGAGGATTTTACAGTCGAGGAGCTGTCTAAAAGAATAGGATACGGTAAAGCCGATACGCTTGACGCCGTTGAATATTGGGTAAGTGAAAATGTGCTTGTGAAAAACGGTACCGCTTTTACTTCCGAAACAGTTGAGTCGGGAAAGCCCGACGACAGCGGCGTAAATGCGCAAAACAAATCGGAGCCGATGGCTTCGTGTGTTGCCGTTCCCGAGAAGCGGCCACTGCCCGAAATTAAAATTGCAAAGCCCACGCTCGAGCAAATTTCAAAGCGTATGGAGGAAAGCGGGGACGTTCTTCGTCTTATGTCCGAATCGCAGAGCATTCTCGGCAGAACAATAGGATTTGATATGCAGAGCACGCTTTTGATGCTTTATGATACATATGGTCTCAGCGTCGAAGTTATATTTATGCTGCTTGAATTTTGTGTGCATCAGTCGCGCTCGTCAACGGCTTATGTTGCAAAGCTCGGCAAGGTTTGGGCGGAAAAAGAAATAAACACGGTGGAGCTTGCCGCCGATTACATAGAAAAGAGCACCGAAGCCGAAAAAACCTTTTCCGTTCTGCGTGAACTTACGGGTATGTCAACTCCGCGGCCCACTCAAAAGCAGACGGAATACATTTTGTCGTGGCGCGCTCTCGGGTTTGAAGCTCCGATAATCGCAAGAGCATATGACGAGATGGCTGAGCGCACCGGTAAAATATCGTTTAATTATATGGATAAGATTCTCCTGAATTGGCATACGGCCGGGTACAAAACGCCGGAGGACGTTGAAAACGGCGAACGTCTTTTCCGTGAAAAGAAACAGGCGGTAAAGCAAAAGGGGACGTCATTCAGCATAGATGAGGCAATATCCGACGCAGGAATGGGTGTCGTGAAATATAAAAAGAAAGGCGTGAAGTGATTGAAGTATTCAAAAGAAGTTTATGAAAAGACAAAATCCGTTCTTGACTCACGCCGTATAAAAGCGGAAACCGATGCGGAAAAAAGACGCGTTGAGTTTGCGAAAGTCCATCCGGAATTGCTTGTGATAGAGGATGAATTGACCAAAACCGGGCTTGAAGCCGTAAAAGCCGTTATCGGCGGAAGCGGCGACGTTAAAAAGACGGTCGAAGAGCTTATGAAGACTAATTTGCAGCTTCAAAAGGATCGTGAAAACCTGCTTCTGAGCGCGGGGGTAGATAAAAATTATCTAAAACCTCGTTATACCTGTGAAATATGTAAGGATAAGGGCTACACGGACGGTAAGATATGCTCTTGCAGAACGGAGCTCCTCAAAAAGTTCGCAAGTGAAGAGCTGTCATATAAAACACCGCTGAAGCTCTCAAGCTTCGAGGATTTCAGTCTGTCATATTATCCTACCGAGGTTTACGGCAACGGCATTTCCCCGCGTGAAAGAATGAAAGGGGTATATGAGTTTTGCCGCGAATATGCCGCCGATTTCAGCACCGAGTCACCGAACCTTTTTATGTACGGAGAAACGGGTCTCGGTAAGACTCATCTCTCGCTCGCCATAGCCAACGAGGTTATAAAAAAAGGCTTCAGCGTAGTATATGATTCCGCCCAAAATCTGTTTACGCGGCTCGAAAAGGAGCGCTTTGGCAGAGAAGGCGGCAATACAGAGGATACGGTTCTCTATTGCGATTTGCTTATTTTGGATGATCTCGGCGCAGAGTTTGACACAAAATATGTCCTCTCCGAGATATACAATATAATCAACAGCCGTATTTCCTATGGCAGACCGACCGTAATCAGCTCTAATGCGGCACTTGACGAGCTCACCGGGCTTTACGGTGCAAGAGTCACGTCGAGAATTATAGGTGATTACGAGCTGATTTTATTTGAGGGCAGAGATGTGCGCCAAATTAAAAAGCGCCTTTCAAAGTGAGCCTTTGATATACGAAAAATATTCCGAAGCCGCCGAGACCTCATCGCTTTCGGCGGCGCTTTCCGTTTCCCAACCTCTGCTTCGGCTCTCGTCGAAAAGTGTGTGATACATCGCGTGGTTTTCGCGCAGTATATTTAATATGTCCTCACGCAATGGCTCGTCCGCGCATTTCATTGAGCATTCGTTATATTTTATCGAGAGCGACCTCTGAACAGACAATAGGCTCAAAAACAGTATTCTGTTTTGATTGTTTTGCTTCTCTTTATTCATATTTTACTTCCCGTTCAAGATGTTCAAAAGTGTGTTGTAATGGTTAAGGTGCTGTGATGCTGCCTGCTCATAAAGCCCGCGAAGCACAGCGTCGTTTGTGTTTACGGCGCCCTCCTTAAATTTCATCACGGCAGTAGCCTCCATCGGCAGACATTCTTCTAATATTTCGAGGGTGCTGCTTAAAATCATAGTGAAAATCTCCGTTTCTTATTAAATTCGGTATAGCAAGCATTTAAGACTAAGTGATTCCCTGCATTTCTGCGGAGAATCACTTTTTTCTTGCTTAACGCATCGTTTGTCCGAGCCCGAAGCTTACGGAAAGAGCCCTGTTTACCTTGTTCATTTCATCCGTAGGCAAGTTTCCCATACGCTCTTTAAGACGCTTTTTGTCGAGCGTTCTGACTTGCTCAAGCAAAACGATGGAATCCTTTTGCAGTCCGCAGTCTACCGCATCGACGCTTATGTGTGTCGGAAGCTTTGTTTTGTATTTTTGGCTTGTTATTGCCGCCGCAATCACTGTGGGGCTGTATTTGTTGCCTACGTCGTTTTGAACTATAAGTACCGGCCGTATTCCGCCTTGCTCCGAGCCTACCACGGGGCTTAAATCGGCGTAATAAATATCGCCGCGCTTAATATTCATTTCCTCACTCTCCTGTTTTAATTCCCTTAAGCAAGCGAAGCATGACTCGATACGGCTCTGAGCTGCCGCGCCGATATGTTTTCGGCATAATGGGTTTTGCTCTCTTGCTCAATATAATTTTGCCCATAAAAGGAAACTATAAACATATAAACCGATTTTAAGGCACATATTTGAAAGGCGGAGATTTTCCCTCAGCACATAATATGGCATATGACGGCAAAATGTGCCGCAAAACGCGGAATATAACTTTACAGAGATTTTACATATGCAATACAACAAATTTTACCGTTCGCGGATAAAATGAAATATAAGGCGGCAGTCTTGCAACAAATGTAAAAACAGATTATACTAAGAATCGAAAAAGGCTGCAAAGATAAAATCTGCCGATAGGAGAAAAATATGATTTATCTTGTTGAGGACGATAAGAGTATAAGAGAGCTTCTTGTATACACTCTTAATAATTCGGGACTTCCGGCAAACGGATTTGAAAAACCGAGTGAATTTTACAGAGAGCTTAGGGCAGATGATGCAGATCTCATTATCCTTGATATAATGCTTCCCGAATGTGACGGGCTTACAATGCTTAAAAATTTGAGAGCCGACGAAAAAACGAAGCACATCCCGGTGATGATGCTGACCGCCAAGGGCTCGGAATACGATAAGGTCGTGGGGCTTGATATGGGCGCGGATGATTATATGACAAAGCCTTTCGGAATGATGGAGCTGATAGCGAGAGTCAAAGCTCTTTTGCGCCGCACAAAGGAGTCGGGTAAGCATGACAACGTCAATACCCTTAATATCGGCTGCCTCAGTGTTATTCCATCTAAGTATTCCGTCAAAGTAGGCGGCGAAAAGGTGGTGCTGACGCTGAAGGAATTTGACCTTTTGTGTTTGCTTTTGCAAAATAAAGGTACTGTTTTCACGCGGGATAAGCTTCTGAATAAAATTTGGGGATATGACTTCGACGGCGAGAGCAGAACCGTGGATGTGCACGTCAGAACCCTTCGCCAAAAACTCGGCGAAGCGGGGAAATACATAGAGACCGTCCGAGGTATTGGCTATAAAATAGGGGACTGAACCGAATGAAAAAACGAATTTCTCACTCTGTGTTTTTTGTGTCGCTTGCGGTAAATATTTGCTGTGCTACGCTGTCGCTTGCCGTTCTTTATAACCGCTTTAAGGCTGACGTAGGCTCCGCCGGCGCGGAGGAGCTGCCCTCGGATTTTCTTTTGGCGGTGCTTGTTTCCGCGGTAATATCATTTGCCGCCGCGCTTTTTACGGCGCGAGTAGTGTCAAAGCGAACCTTAAAAGAACTCAACGACATTAATTTGGACGACCCAAACGACAGTAATTTCGGCTCGGAGCTGTCTTTGCTGTTCTATAAAATCCGCAGTCAGAATTCGCAGATTCAGTCGCAGCTTCGAGAGCTTGAACGCAGTCAGCAGGAATTTAAAATGATAACCGAAAATATGTCTGAGGGTCTTATAATAATCGACCTTAAGCACAGCATACTTTCGTTTAACCGCAGCGCAAAGCAGATATTCGGTGTTGAAAATATTAAAAAGCATGAAAATGTTTTTACAATAAATCAAAGCGAGCGGTTTGAGGCTGCGGTAAATGCCGCACTTTCGGGCAGACACGGTGAATTGACCATGAAAATGCACGACAGAATTTACAGCGTTTTTGCAAATCCGGTAGTCAACGGCGAAAAAATAGTCGGCGCGGTAATAGTTGTTCTCGACGTCACAGAGCGCGAAAAGGGCGAACAGTTGCGTCGCGAATTTACGGCAAATGTCTCGCATGAGTTAAAAACTCCGCTGACATCGATTTCGGGGTTTGCCGAGATAATAATGAACGGCATAGCAAAGCCCGAGGATGTAAGACATTTTGCGGAGAACATATATAACGAGAGCGCAAGACTTATAACGCTTGTAGGCGACATCATTAAAATTTCACAGCTTGATGAGGGTCTTGTCGGAGCGGAAAAAACCGATGTTGATTTGCTTGAGATAGCCCGAAAAACGGCAAATTCCCTGCAAAGCGTCGCGTCAAAAAACGATATTACGATAAGCGTTGCCGGCGAATCGTCGTGCGTCAAAGGAGTTTATGATATAATCGACGAGATGGTTTATAATCTATGTGACAATGCTGTCAAATACAATCGCCCGGGCGGAAGCGTCAATATTACCGTAGAGAATAAAACGATTACGGTTGCAGATACGGGAATAGGAATCCCCCTGTCGTCTCAGCCGAGGGTATTTGAGCGCTTTTACCGTGTGGATAAAAGCCATTCCAAGGAGATAGGCGGCACGGGGCTGGGGCTTTCGATAGTAAAGCACGCCGCAATATATCACGGCGCAAAAATCGACCTTGAAAGCGTCGAAAACGTCGGAACAAAAATTAAAATCAGCTTTTAGACAAAAAAGCAGCTGTAAAACCCGAGGCTTTACAGCTGCTTTAATATGCGGATTTAATCAGTCTTCGTTTTCTTCCTTGACCTTATCTATGATTTCCTGAGGAATAGCCTCACCGTGCTTTACAACAAGTATGCAAAGTATTGAGAGTATAAATGCTATCGGGCAGTAATAGAACAGTGACAGATATGTGCCTGTAAACATACGAACTATGCCGTAGATTATGGGCGTAGCTATCTGTGCCGAGAATGTAGCAGTGTAGTAGTAGCCGGTGTATGTGCCTACTTTGTCAATGCCGCCGATTTCAAGCACAAGGGGAAGTGTGTTAACGGTTATAAACATATTTGCCGCGCCGCCTACTATAAGAGCTACCCAAATAAGAGCACCGCTCAAAGCGTCGATGCCGAGTATATGTGTGATAAGGTAAGCCGCAAACGCGAGAACAAATATAAACAGACCTCCGAGTATGGTCTTTTTTCTGCCGATTTTCTTGCCGAGCCAGCCTGCCGGAAGAGCGGCGAGAGCGGAAGCGGCGGCAAAAGCGGTGGTCATTATGGTTGCCTGCGCTGTTGTCTTATGAAGAATTTCAGCTGCAAAAAGAGCAAAGAAAGTAGATATTGCGTTTGTTCCGCAGAAGAGGAAGAACAGACCCATAAGCATAAATACAAGGCTTCGTCTTTCGCCGGGGTTTAATTTCTCCGCCTTCATTCTTTCTTTTTCTGCCTTTTTAGCCTCTTTTTCGGCTTTGCGTTTTGCCTCTTCGTCGGCAGCCTCTGCCATATCGGCTTTAAGCTTTAAACGGCTGTCGGGTTCTTTTACGAAGAAGAGTATGACAAGCATACCTATTATCATAACTGCCGCGCCGAGCAGGAAAACATAGGGGAAGGTATCATATTCGTCAAATTCCGGAGATTTGGACGAAATGCCCATAGCCGCGCAGTAAATTGCGGTGACTATGGTTCCGGCAAAAAGTCCGAGAGCACTGCCGATACCGCCCATAAGGTTAATGACGGCGTTGCCTTCGCTTCGAAGTTCATTCGGGGTCAAATCAGGCATAAGGGCAACCACCGGTGCTCTCCACAGCGACATTACAAAAACAAACATAATTATGAAAAGCATTGTGAAGCCGAGTGAATTGAACTTTACGGCAATAATGGGAATTATCGCGAACAACAATGCGGAGATCGGCGCGCCGTAAACAACAAACGGGCGGCGTTTGCCTAATCGCGAATGAGTGTTGTCCGAGAGCTTGCCGAAGGTCGGTTGAAAAATTACGCCGAAGATGTTGTCAAAGGTCATTATTATACCTATGAACAACGGTACAAGGGTAATACCGCCTGCGGCTGTGCCTACGTCTTCGCCGTTAGCTTCCGCAAAGGACGCGAGAGCGGGAAACGCCTCGTTAAGCTTTGCGCTCCACGAAGTAATAGCGGCACTTTCGTTAAGGAGCCTGTTAAGTATCTTTGTTATGTATGGGTCATATATGGCCCACGCTATGGATGAGGCCATAAAGCCGAATCCGGTGAGTATTGTGTGCCAATAGTTCAGCTTGCCGTTGCTTTTGGCACAGAAATATTTACTTTCCATTTCGTTCTCCCTTTCAAACTTGATAGCGTTTTTCCGAATACGGTATAACACTATCTGTAATAATAACAAATTATTGCTGTGATTGCAATATTTGATTGTAGAAAATACACATATAACATAAATTTTATATATATTTATCAAAAGCGTTTTCCGTAAAATCAAAACCGATATTATCGCTTTTTTAATATTTATTGTCGTTTGATTGTTAATAAGTATTGTATTGAGGCGGTTTTTATGATAAAACTATATGTGCCGACGACATTTTACAAAAGGGGAAAAAGAGCTTGGAAATAAAACCGATAGCGCATATAAGAACCGATTTCGGTGAAAAATTCGGCATACCGCGTCAAAGCGGACTTTGCTCTCTTCTTGAGGGGAAAATAGTGTTCGAGCCGGAATTTGCAAAGCGTGAGAGCGTAAGAGGCCTCGAAGAGTTCTCTCATATTTGGCTTATATGGCAGTTTTCCGAAAACCCTCCGACGTCGTCGCTTACGGTTCGTCCGCCGCGTCTCGGCGGCAACAAAAGAGTAGGCGTTTTCGCATCTCGTTCCCCGTTTCGTCCGAACGGCCTTGGGCTTTCGTGTGTAAGGCTCAAAAGCATTGAATATTCTTCCTCAGGTGAGCCTGTGATAAATGTTTTCGGAGCCGATTTATGCGACAAAACGCCGATATTTGACATCAAGCCGTATGTTCCGCTCTCCGATTGTGTGCCGGATGCTTTGGAGGGCTATACAAAAATGACCAAGGAACATATTTTATCGGTTCATATTCCCGAGGAGAAAGCCCTGATGCTTCCGAAAAATAAGCTTGCGGCGTTAAAAGAGATACTGCAATTAGACCCGCGACCCGGATACGACGATTCGCCTGAAAAGCTGTACGGCTTGAACTTCGCGGGATACAATATAAAATTTTCTGTTAAAAACGACGTACTGTGCGTTTCGGATATAGAAAAAATCAAGAGGTAGAAAGATTTATGGCAAATCCCATAGGGCATTTAAAAACCATCAACAAGCACCGCCACGCGGTAATCAAAAACTGTTTCAGAGCCGGAATACCGCTTCAGGGGCTTCGGCATGACCTCTCAAAATATGCTCCGGTGGAGTTTTTAAACGGGGCTAAGTACTACGACGGCTCGCGCAGTCCGAACGAGCTCGAACGTAACGATAAGGGCTATTCGGAGGCATGGCTTCACCACAAGGGCAGAAACAAGCACCATTTTGAATATTGGACCGATTACAATCTCGCAAGAAAATGCGTAATGCCCATAAAAATGCCGCTTAAATATGTAATAGAAATGTTTTGCGACCGTGTTGCCGCAAGCAAAACATATATGAAAGACAAATATACCGACGCGTATCCGCTCGAGTATTTTGAGAGGGGCAAGAGTACGAGAAGCATTGACCCCGAAACCTCGGCTTTGCTTGAAAAGCTGCTTATTATGCTGCGTGACGAGGGCGAGGAAAAAACCTTTCGCTATATAAGAAAAGAACTAAAAAAGCACAAGGACTACTGAAACAGTCCCTGTGCTTTTTTGATAAAGTCGAGCGCGTTATGCGCTTTTTGCTGATTTGCGGTTTAAAAAGAACATTGCGGCCGCCATGGCTATTATGATAACGTAGCCGATAATACTTAAAACATCCGGTACCTGACCGAAAACGAAAAGTCCGAGTAGTGAAGAAAAAACTATCTGCGAATAATCATAAACCGAAATATCGCGCGCCGGAGCATAAATATAAGCCGCCGTTATGGTATATTGACCGCCTGTTGCGGAAAGACCGGCAAGGAGCAGATAACCAAGCTGTAAGGCTGTCATCGGTTTGTATTCGGCTATCATAAACGGCAGAAATACCAAGGTGGAAAATGCCGAGAAGAAAAACACTATAAACGAGCCATCAACCTTTTCCTGACCGAGCTTGTGAACCATTGTATATGCCATACCGGCCCCGAATCCGCCGAGCAGACCTATAAGAGAGGGGACAAGCTCCGCATTTCGAAACGTCGGCTTTATAACAAAAAGGCAGCCGATGAATGCAGCCAATACTATTATCGCCTTTTTCGGGCTTATCTTTTCCTTCAATATTAAGAGGCTTCCGAGTATCGCAAAAAACGGCGACATCTTATTAAGTATCGACGCATCTGCGAGGACAAGCTTTCCTATCGCATAAAAATTACATACTATGCCGACCGTTCCGAAAAAAGCGCGCAGAAAAAGATATTTTACAGCACTTTTCGGGACAGTTATTTTTTTGTGCTCTTTTAAAAGAACGGCCACGGAGAAAACGAGCGCGACAATATTTCTGAAAAAGCTCTTTTGCATTGCCGGCAAGTCACCTGCAAGGCGCACAAACATTCCCATCAGTGCAAAGCAAAACGCCGAGAGTGTTATCAGGATAATTCCCTTATTTGTATTATTTAACTTTAATCTTTCCATAACTTATAGGGTATCACTTCTGAATTTTTAATCAAGATGTATTTATTACAAATTTCTTGCTTTTTCGTTCCTGTTATTTTACAATGAAATTAATCTGAAACAGGGAGGAATAAAAAATGTCAAAAATCAATTACAACGGACCCGATGTCTTTAAACCGCTCAGTCCCTGGGCTTATTTCGGCCTGTCAATTCTGTTTTCGCTCCCGGTGGTGGGATTTATTTTCCTTATCATCTTCAGCGTGAGCGACGCCAATATCAATCGCAGGAACTTCGCGCGTTCGTATTGGTGCATCTATGTTATAATAGCCGTTGCGGCGGTTGTTGCGGTAGCCTCCGGCGTTACGCTCGGTTCTCTCGAAAATATGATGGCGGCGGTTCATCCGATAGCCTAACGAACTGCGCCGTATTCGGTACAGCAATAAAAATCGACAATAAAAGCGACTGCTTTTGCAGTCGCTTTTTATATGTTATTGAATTTTTAAAAACGAAGGTCAGTCTATATCGGCAGTAAAGTCAACATACCATTGGTGACCTATTTTAACGAGTGTTATTATTTCGGGGTGCTCTGCGAATTCAACGTTTTTCTGTGCTATTGCGTCTTTGTCGCCGACGCCTGAGAGCACTTTTACCGTTTTGACTTCAGCTACCGCGGAGATATCGTTTGCGGAAATTCCGAAATGCTCATAGGCGGCCTTTTGACCGCTTGTAAGCGATGATGTGTAAGTCTTGACTTCGTCATTATCGTATTCACGTACGAGAGACGTGTCGGCGGTTATGGTATAACCGGCGTTGTATTTTTCATCATCGTCAGAGAGAACCGCCTTGTTTTTACCGAGATAATAATCGGCATATTCTTTGCCCTTGCCGTAAAGCACCTCGCAGTTATAAGCGTATTCATCCATATATGTGCCGAGGTTCCCTTCAAGTGCAGAGAACATATCATCGGTTGTAAATGCCTTGTTGCCGTATATTTCCTCGTAGCAGGGAACATATGCCGCAAAATATTCCGAAAACAGCTTGTCATAATTTTCAAATCCGTAGAGATCAACAAGGTCTGTAAATACGGGGTACATTCTGTCGAGAAGAAGTGTGAGCTTTTCGCCCTCTTCCTCGGCAGTCATTGCGGGAGCCGTGGCATTTTCGTCGATGTATTTGTCCATATAGTTCTCGGAGATGAAATTGCCGAACTTGGTGTTTTTTATAAGCACGGTATATTTAAGAGCGTCATAGCCGTCGTTTCCGGCGGTGTTTTCAACATACTGCTCGGCGACCTTTTCGGGTGAGAACATTATGTAATTGTTTTTATAATACGCGGTGACGAGAACCGAGAATAAAACGATTATTGCGATTACCGAAACTATTGCATACGTTACGTCAAATTTCTTTGTGGGACTCTCGGGCTGCTTTTCGTATTCGACCTGAGGCTTTTTCTTTTTTTCTTTAACAGCCATTTTTATGCCTCCTCTCCCGCAGCTTTTAACGCAGCGGCTTTTTCGCGGCGTTCCTGAAGCTCTTTTGCTATCATATCACGCTTTTTACCGTTGAGGTCATAGAAGAATATCGGAATCATCTGCCCCAAAACGAATATTGCCGGTATTATCGTGTATATCATAAGGAATCTGTTAAGGGTTGTCTGTGACTGAGTGGCATAAGCTATATTTGCGTTTGTAGAGGTAACATAGCCCGCCCATACAACAAGCGCGGGACCGAAAGACTTTGTGAGAGCGGCGGCAACCTTTGAGAAGAAGCCGAAGCCTGCGTAGCAAAGCCCCTCTTGACGCTTGCCGGTTTTCCATTCGATTTCGTCAACGCAGTCGGCAATCATTACGTTGGGTGTAAGATTGGTGTTGCCGTGCTGAAGTCCGACAAAGAAGTTAATGATAAGGAACGGTATTGTGAGCTCCTTGGGAACAAAGCCTATTACCTTTGATACCAAAAACAGTACCGTGAGCGAGAGTGCGCCGTAAAGGCAGCATACTATGTAAACCTTTTTGGTATCAAGCATTTTAAGGAGCTTTTTAACTATAAGCATGCCTACCGCCGTGCCTATGCCCATAGGCAACAAAAGTGCTATTTTGAGGTCCTTTGAGCCGAGCAGGTAAACTGCTATGTAGAGGCTTACGGTGCTGTATACGCCTCTGCCGAAACCGGTGAATTTCGTAAGCGAAACCATAAGGAGGTTTTTATTAGTGAATACGAATTTAAGGCTCTCTTTAAGGCTGACTTTTTCCTCGGTATAAGGGACTCTCTCGCGGTTGTTGGGGAAGAATATCATCGTAAAGAGAACGCAGCCGAGCGCGCAGACCGCCGTTGAAATCACAAGGTCAAGACCCTGACCCTCTGCCGTTTTATACTGCTGCTTACCCATTATGGCCTTCATGGCAAAGCCCACTGCAGGGAGAACTGCCATACCGCCGGACTGACCGATAGCTTTAAATATACTTGCTATTGAGATTGCGTCGCCGCGCTCCTCGGGGTTCGGTGTACAGCACGCGCCGAAGCACCCGGCGGGACTTTCTACGGCGCACGCCGCCGCCGTGTAAAGAGAATATATTATAAACATCCAGGCAACCGCAAGCTTGTAATTGCCGGTTTTCGGAGCAATAAATACGAGCATTGCAACTATTGCCATCGGGATAACGCCGAAGCCTATCCAAGGGCGGATTTTGCCCCATTTGGTTCTCGTCCTGTCAACGAGATAACCGATGACAAGCTCGCAAACCGCACCTACTATTCCGGCAAAACCGAATACATAGGCGAGCATTTTGGTTATGGAGGCGGGGTCTATACCGCTTCCCTTAAATGCGAAATCATTGAAGAACGTATAGGTGTAATCGGGCATCCAGCCGGTGAGAAGACTGACGCCGAAAAGACCTATGCCGAAAGTCCATATTTCGGACTTCCTCATGTACCTTTTCATAAAAGACCTCCTTAATAAAAAGAAAAGGATGCCGAAGTGTCAGCACCCTTCAAAGACATAACAAAAATTATATCCCAAAAAATAATATAATTCAACTGATATATTTTACAAAAACGGCAGTAAAAATTTTACAATTTAACGCATTAAAGAGCGGCAAGCTCTTTTTCGTCTCTTTTGGGAGACGGACGACCTGTGTTTTCGTAGAAGGTTGAATTTGCGGGAATTACAAAATTCAATGCAGACGGCATTATTTCAAATGTGCTTTCCTTGACGTACTCGCATTCTCCGTCAACGTTTACTGCGGCAAGCTCTTTGCTTTCTATATGCATTTTTTTACCGCGTAAAAATGTGGTAAAATCCCAATCGAGATGCTCACCGCGCTTATATGCGTTTATGAGCCCCGCAAGCTTCAATCTGCCAACGGTTTTGCGAACTATTATAAAATCGAGCAGGCCGTCGTCGGGAATGGCTTTCGGCGCACCCATATATCCTCCGCCGTACCAGCGCGAATTCCCGCAGAGCGCAAACAGCATTGTGCCCTCTATTACCCTGTCGTCGTCAACGGTTACCTTAAATTCGCTGTTAAGGCGCTTGCCGAGGCAGTAGAGGAGCGACGCGGTATATGCGGCTTCGCCCGTTATGAGCGGTATTTTTTTGAAATAAGCCTGCTTTGCACAGACCTCCGCGTCAATTCCCATTGAGCACTGATTAACTGCAACCTTATCGCCGCATTTGATGAGGTCAAGCTTATGTACGCTGCCGTTTACCTGCGAATCAAGGCTTGTGAGGTCTTCTCTTTTTCCGAAAAGTCTTGCAAAATCATTACCCGAGCCTAATGGCAGACACGCGACCTCGGCGTTCGGGTACTTGTATGCTCCGTTTACGACCTCATACAACGTGCCGTCGCCTCCGCAGGAATAAAACCTTACCGGTTCGCCTCGCTTTGCGATTTCCTCAACATATTTCATTCCGTCTCCGCTGAATTTAGTGACGTAAAGCTGAGCGTCAAGCTTATGTGTTTTACAGTAGCTGTTAATGACCGGGATTATTTTTTTCGCGGCTTTCCCTTTACCGGCAGTAGGGTTAATTATAAAAATATGCTTCATAATAACTCTCCCATTATAATACAACTAAAAAAAGTAAGATGCAGATTTTATTTAAAGTAAAAATACAACTGACATTTAATCATGCCGTTATATAGCTTACGCCTTTTATCCGCTTTTCTGCCGAAGGACTCTTCAAAAGTCTCCGACGGGCTTATTATGCTGTACGACCAACCGTGCTTTCTCGGAAATACCCTTCCCATTGACCGTATTAAATCGTCTACCTCCCTTTGTGACAGCATTCTTTCACCGTAAGGCGGGTTTGTGATAACCGTGCCCTTTTCGGATTTCGGCGCAAAATCTCTTATGTCCGCGCGTGCAAACTCAATTTTGTCGGCAACTCCGGCGCGAATCGCATTCTCCTTTGCCGTTTCAAGGGTTTGCCTGTTTATATCAAAGCCGTATGCTTTAAAGTCGCTTTCGGTAATTATTTCACTCTCTGCTTTTTCACGCTCGCTCTCCCAAATTTCATACGGGATAAACGGGAACCGCTCGGAGGCAAAATGACGTTTAAGCCCCGGAGCTATATTGTGCACAAGCATTGCGCCCTCTATAAGAATTGTTCCGGAACCGCACATCGGGTCGTAGAGAGTGTGGTACGGGCGCAGATGCGACAGAGCGCACATTGCTGCCGCAAGAGTCTCCTTGATAGGTGCTTCGTTTGCAACCGGGCGATAGCCGCGCTTGTGCAGGCCCATGCCGGTAGTGTCTATCATCAGGTGAACCTTGTTTTTCATTATCGAAAAATCTATCTGGAATTTTACGCCTGTTTCCTCAAACCATTGTACGTTATATTTTGTTTTAAGTCTTTCGACGATTGCTTTCTTGATTATCGACTGACAGTCGCTGATGCTGAAAAGGTCGGAATTTACGCTGTGGCCCTTGACGGGGAATTCGTCAAATTCTCCTATGAAATTTTCCCACGGGAGTGCCTTTGTGCCCTCAAACAGCTCCTCAAAAGAATGCGCCTCAAAGGAGCCTACGACTATCATTATACGTTCGGAAAATCTTGAGCGGATATTTGCGCGTGCTGCCAAATATTCGTCTCCCGAAAAGAACACTCTTCCGTTTTCGGCGGCGACGTTTTCCGCCCCCATTTTTTTAAGCTCGTCCGAAACAAGGCTTTCAAGCCCGAATATGCACGGAGCGGTAAAATTCATCTTCATAATTAGTCCTTTTAATATCAATGTTAGACTTTAGTATAATTGTTTAGCCTAAAAAAATCAATACCCACATATTGCGCTTAGGTTGTCAAGGCTTGGCGAATTGCGTCTTCTTGCTGATTTTACGGGATATTGATCAAACAAAAAAAGGCAGGAAAAAACCTGCCTTTTTCGGTAAATGTTTAAGCTTACTGCTCAACCTCGTAAACACTGACCTTTTTGCGGTCTTTGCCGAGTCTCTCAAACTTAACGGTACCGTCAACCTTAGCAAAAAGGGTGTCGTCGGAGCCTTTGCCGACGTTTGTACCGGGATGGATGTGAGTTCCGCGCTGTTTAACAAGAATGTTGCCTGCGAGAACGAACTGACCGTCCGCACGCTTAACGCCGAGTCTCTTGGATTCAGAATCACGGCCGTTCTTTGTGGAACCCATACCTTTTTTATGAGCGAACAACTGGATGTTTATTTTAAGCATTATTCAGCACCTCTTTCAATTTTGATGTAATTCGGATAAAGCTCGGAAAGCTCTTTTAAATGCAGCTCAAAGCCTTTTAAAAGGTCGTTTGCCGCCGCAGCCTCGTCTTTTGAGAGGCGAATTCCGAGAAAGCCGTCCTTTTCGATTATTTCGGGATTTAACAGCATTATTTCGGTCAGCGTATTGACGGTCATATAAGAAGCCGACGAAACCGCCGAGCAAATTATATCCTTGCCTATTTCGGCACTGCCCGAATGACCGGATACGGAAAAACCCGTAATAATGTCACCCGAATAAACGAATTTTGCGGTTATCATTTTACTTACGCTTTGATGTCGGCTATTTCAACCTTGGTGTACGGCTGACGATGACCCATCTTGCGTTTCTCGTTCTTTTTGGGCTTGTAGGTGAAAACAACGACCTTTTTGCTCTTGCCGTTTTTAAGCACCTTAGCGCTTACCGAAGCACCGTCAACATAGGGTGCACCGACTTTGAAACCGTCGTCGCCGCCGACTGCGATTACTTTATCAAAAGTAATATCGGCATTTTCGTCTGCTGCAAGCTTTTCGATGAATATAACGTCGCCTTTTTCGACTTTATACTGCTTGCCGCCTGTTTCGATTATTGCGTACATTTTTTTACCTGCCTTAATATAGACTCGCTATCGGAGGCGGAAACTTCACTTAGTAGTATGCGGACATACTGCCCCCTAATATGCGGCTATGATATTCTAACAGAACGGTATGGCTTTGTCAAGACTTTATTGGATTCTTTTCCGCTTGCCGGACGGTGTTGAAAAGTATGCGGCATTATGCTACAATACTATTTATAATATAATGTGAGGGAGCTTTTAAAATGCCCGAGAAGAAAAAGTCAATCAGCAACAATAAAAGCGGCGTTAAAAGCGGCAATTGCCCTCTTTACAAAAAATGCGGCGGATGCCAGCTCCAAAATTTAACATATGAGCAGCAGTTACGATACAAGCAGGTAAAGTGCATAAGGCTGCTCGGAAAATTCTGCCGCGTCGGCGAGATCATAGGGATGGAAAACCCATATCACTATCGAAACAAGGTTCAGGCGGCTTTCGCTCTTGACAGACACAGCAATATAATATCGGGAGTCTATCAGTCATCGTCGCACAAAATAGTTCCCGTCACAGTTTGTATGACTGAGGACGAAAAAGCAGATGAGATAATAGGCACGATTCGCCGGCTTTTGAAAAACTTTAAGCTTCGCCCTTATAATGAGGATACGGGCAGGGGGTTTTTGCGCCATGTGCTTGTAAAGCGCGGCTTTAAAAGCGGCCAAATAATGGTGGTGCTCGTCACCGGAACAAGGGATTTCCCGAAGAAAAAGGACTTTGTTGCGACACTTTTGAAAATACATCCCGAAATTACCACCGTAGTGCAAAACGTAAACAATCAAAAAACAAGTATGGTTCTCGGCAACAGGAGCGAGGTGCTTTTCGGCGACGGATATATAACGGAGCAGCTCGGCGATTTTTCGTTCAGAATATCCCCGAAGGCTTTTTATCAGATAAATCCCATACAGACCGAGGTGCTGTATAATACGACACTTGAATTTGCCGGGCTTACCGGTAAGGAAACCGTTGTTGACGCATATTGCGGTACCGGAACGATAGGCATTTTCGCTTCGCCGAAGGCTAAAAAAGTGGTGGGTGTGGAGCTTAATCCCGACGCCGTAAAGGACGCACGCGTAAACGCAAAGCTTAATTCCGCCGAAAATACGGAGTTTTACAATGCGGACGCCGGCGAGTTCTTGGCGGACGCCGCCGCTTCAAACGAGAAATACGATGTTGTTATAATGGATCCTCCGCGCAGCGGAAGCACGGTAAAGTTCTTGAAATCGGTTGTAAAGCTCGCACCGAAAACCGTTGTGTATGTGTCCTGCAACCCCGAAACTCTTGCAAGAGATTTGATGTTTCTTGTCAGAAACGGCTATAAGGTCAAAAAAATACAGCCCGTCGATATGTTTCCGCATACAAATCATGTTGAGACGGTTTGCCTTTTGGGTAGGGAAATAGTCAACGATAAGAATGTTGAGTATGCTCATGTTGATTATGAACCAAAAGATGCAGAGTATCTGAAAAGTGCTAAGGGTTCAGCGTCATACAGAGAAATCAAAGAGTGGATTAAGGAACAACATGATGTTTCTGTATCAAATCTATACATTGCTCAAGTAAAAGACAAATTAGGCTTTGAGAAGCGTGAAAATTATAATAAAGGTGCTGACGGTCATAGAGTACCGAACTGTCCAACTGAGAAAGAAAAATTGATTCTGGAAGCGTTCAAGCATTTTAGAATGATATAAGAAAAAATCAGAATGAGAGAAAGTGGAGAACATCCGCTTTCTCTTTTTTTTGATGTTCTGAAAAAAATTTTTGAGCTGGATGCGTTGCCAGACAACACGTTTAAAGGAAATGGAACATAAATGGGTAGGAAAAGTATTGCAATTAGAAATCCAGTGTGCTAGACTTTTATTAAACCGTAAGAAATACAGTAAAATGGAGGGATAAAGATGGCAAAGCAAAAAGGTTGGACAAATTCAATTCCTGTTCAGGAAAGAACATTTCTTACCCAGAGAGAGCTTAGTAGATATACTGGCATCAGCTATGATTTAGTTAGAAAATATGTCAAGGGTGGGGAATTTGAAGATTATATTACAGTAGGAAAACAGAATAAAGTTATGGTAGATAGAATCGCTTTTGAAAATTTCCTTAAAGCGAAAAAACATATTGAAAAGTAAAATTACAAAAAAATAGCAACTGTGAGTGGCATCACTGTTGCTATCAAGGAAGTTACCAAGAACTTCTTTCAGTTATTATTTATGCTCATATATTAGCATATTTTCTTGGTGACTTCAAGAGAAAAACAGAAGATTCATGAAAACATGAAATCATGAGAAAGGACATGTTAATATATGGCTAGAACTTACGAAGAAACTATTTTTGATGCAACAGTAGATGCTGTGAACGATGCATTAGCACAGCCAGTGTTGCCAACACCTGATGAAATTAAGGGTAATATTTTAGATAACAGCAGAAACGAAGTTACAATGTATAATTCGATTGCTCAGCAGGGGGCAAAGTGGAAGGTGCCTGTGGAGTTGGAAACATATCAGATTGCGTATATAATGCTGCGTGTGCATTATATTGCATTGATTGAGACAACTGAATCTGAAGATGATGCAGATTGTTCTCTTTTGGGCGTATACATGGAAGATGGTGAAGATGAAGGTATTTATACAACAAAGGATTCTGAAATCCGTCGTATTGCAAGACTCTATAAGAGAAGAATCACATATAAGGAATTTCAGGAAATGATGTATATCATGAGAGAGGAAGCTCCGAGAGTGAAACGCTGTAGTGAGCGGAATCTGATTGCTGTCAATAACGGTATTTTTGATTTTGATACAAAGGCTTTGATGCCGTTTACACCGGATAAAGTGTTCACTTCAAAATCAAGAGTAGATTACAATCCAAATGCAAAAAATGTGGTGATTCATAACGACGAAGATGGTACAGACTGGGATGTAGAAAGCTGGATGAACACATTGTCTGATGACAAAGGGGTGGTTACAATTCTCTGGCAGATTTTAGGTGCTATCATTCGTCCAAATGTATCATGGAATAAGGCTTGTTTTATGTATTCAGAATCTGGTAACAATGGTAAAGGTACATTGTGTGTATTGATGAGACAGCTTGTCGGAGAAGGAAGATATGCATCTATTCCATTGAAAGATTTCGGTAAAGATTTTATGCTGGAACCTTTGATTAGAACTACATCTGTTATTGTTGATGAAAACGACGTCGGTACATATATCGACAAGGCTGCGAATTTAAAGGCTGTAATTACAGGTGATACAATTCAGGTTAATCGTAAATTTAAAGCACCGATTTCTTTTAAGTTTAAAGGATTTATGGTGCAGTGTCTGAACGAAATGCCAAGAGTGAAGGATAAATCTGATTCATTCTACAGACGTCAGCTTTTCATTCCGTTTACAAAATGCTTTACAGGTGCGGAACGCAAATACATCAAGGATGATTATCTGAAACGTAAGGAAGTCGTAGAATATGTGATGTATAAGGTTCTTAATATGAACTATTATGAATTCGATGTTCCAGAAGCATGTAAAACAGCATTGGAAGAATATAAGGAGTTCAATGACCCTGTAAGACAGTTCATGGCTGAAATTATGCCGGAATTACAGTGGGATTTTGTTCCGTTTACATTCTTGTATGATTTATACAAAGAATGGTACAAAAAGTACGTTGGAAAACAGGAAGTAAAATCATTACAGGTATTTATCAAAGATGTTCTGAATCTGCTGAAAGATTATCCAGATTGGGATTGTCCTGACAGTAAAAAAGCTGTCAGACCTAAGAATATGATGGATAAGCCAGAATGGATGATTGATGAATACAAGCTGGAAGATTGGTATAGCACTACATACAAAGGAAATGATTTAAAGAAAAAGTGTTGTCCGACGTTGAAATCAAGTTACAGAGGAATTTTAAGAGTGTAATACAGAGTGATAGTACAGAAAATGTGCTATCACTTTTTGTTTTTCGGGATTTTTTGAGAAATGTAGCAGAAATGTAGCACGTTTCGTGCTACATGAAATCCGTTGACTGGTACTGGATTTAGCGAATTTTACAAAAAAATGTAGCATGTAGAAAAATGTTGATGCTACATGAAATCCGTTGATACACAACAGATTTATCCATTTGTAGCAGATGTAGCACATTTTTTTAAGATATATACACGTGAAAAATAAAAAAAGCCTAAAAACATTGATTTATGAGGATTTTACTTTGTATCATTGTGATGTTATCTATAAGTGTATTTTACTTTGTATCATTATGATATTATGTGTAATTTGGATAAATCCGTTGATACGTAATGGATTTGTATTTAGTGTAGACTAAAATAAAAATGTTATATATATGTTCCAAAAAAAACGTGCTACACGTGCTACAAAACACATGAATCCCTTACCCAGTACTGGATTTATGCGTAGCACGTCGTTTTTTTGTCTGCTACACTGTCTGCTACAAAAACGCTGGATGTGCTGCTGGGCACTGGATTTATGCGTAGCACGAAACGTGCTACATTTTTGGGGCTTCTGTATTTTCAAATGCTGATAATATCTATCATCACATTTTCCATGTATGCAATCAGCAGAACAATTCAAAACATATCGTTTAACACGCCGTATGACCTCACCACGCGTATAAAATCACTAATCTGTAAAATTACTCGATTTTATATGAAAATCTTCGTGACAAGCTCATACGGCACCTTAAACGGCATATCCATGATTTTTCCGTGTATTACAAAAAATAATCTTTACCCATTTTCGGGTAGAAAATTTTTTATTTTCTGAATTTATTCTTTGTAGTCATGTAAAACATATCGTTTAATGTACCGTATGACGTCACCACAAGCATAAAATCTCAAACTTGTAAAATTCCCCGATTTTCTAAAAAATCTTCACCACGGGCTTATTTTCAATCAAATACGGCATATTGAAACATGATAGCGATTTTAAATGTGTATTTGGGTAGGAAAAAACGGCTTGAAATCCACTGTATTGTCATGATATAATGTTTTCATGAAAACATGAAACAATGAAATCATGAAAGGAGTATGAATCATGAAGAACATATTGATTATCAACCGTAAGGGCGGTGTTGGTAAGACACTGGTTGCAGATGAGCTTGCTTTTGCTTTGGATGCCAAGAATGTTCCGTATTGTTTTTATGACCTTGACGGTCAGGGCGGTACACTGCATGAACCTGTTGAAATGGATAATGCGGATGTATCAATTATTGATACACCGGGTTCGTTACAAGGTGAAATGGGTGAATGGGTCAAAGATGCGGATGTAGTTATTATTCCTATGCGTCCAAGTGTAACGGATATGCCAGCTACGGAAACAACGATTGACCTTGTAAAGCGTAATGCACCAGATACGCCTATTGTGTATGTGGTTAATGGTACAAATAGATTTAAGGCTACAAAGGAATTTATGGAATTTTTCAAAGAAGAACATAAAGACGAGCCAATCTATTGTCTGCCACAAAGTGAAGCGTTTGTACAGTCAAGGCTTGCAAATCAGTCGGTGGTTGCGTATAATCCAAGGCTTCCAGCTGCATTGGCTACAAGCGTGCTGACACATGGCGTATTGAAAATCTTAAAATTGAAATTCTAATGAAATCATGATAAAATGAAATCATGAAAGTTGAATTAGCAGTAGTAGCCGACTTTGTGGGATATGTGGGTAACTCGTAGAGTTATCCATATTTTCCACAAAGTTCAGAAAGGAGATTTTAAGATATGGCTGAAAATAGATTTAAAGCTCGTCAGCAAAAACGAGCTGTTGAGGAAGAATCACGTCTGGAACAGGCAAAGGGTGGAACTACATCTGTATCTGGAAAAAATCATGGAAATCAGAAAATGGTTCCTGTGCAGTTCTATATGACAAATGATATGAAGAGAAGATTGAAAATGTATTGTCTGTCCAATGATACAAAGATGACAGATGTTTTGAATAAAATGGTGAATGAATTTTTAACATCCAATGGATTTTAATGAATTCATGAAATCATGATACAGATGAAAAGGAGTTATGGATATTATGCTTAGACATGATATGGTTGAAACTGTTGGAAAAGAATTTCTGACAAGTAATATAGAAGCTGGCGAATATAGTTATGTTCAAGCGGCAGGTGGAAAGGCTCAGCTTGAAGCAAAGGTTGGACATCCTGTATCTCATTTTAAATTGGATATTCGATTTGAAATGGAAGATGTGGTTGTTTTGATTGAAACAAAACAGAACTATGTTGATGATGATGAAAAACAGTTGCGTGAGTATCTGGAAGAAGAACGTGCTATTCATCCGGGAAAGAAAGCTATTTGTATTCTTGCTAATACAAACAATGATAAAATTAAAGTATGGAAATCATTTGTTGATGATGAACATGTATTAAAGGATGAAGCCATGTTGGATAGAATGTCTCATTATGTCAGATTGTTCAAAATCAATAAATCCAATGACCGTGAAACAGTTCTTAAAAATACATATTCTTTGAATGAATTATTACACAAAAAGGATATTGATGAGAATCTGCGTAGTCAGTTTGTAGGAACAAGTCTTTTGTATATCAAAGACCTTGTAATTACAAAGGGATTTGTTTCAATTACAAAAGAGGTTGTTGATTCTTTAAAAGAAGTGTGGAGTTTGATGAAACCTAAGGGAATTAGAGGTGCTATTGAAGGAGTATTATCTGATTTGCTTGATGGTTCTGATAATAAGGCGAAGAAGATTGAATTGCTTCAGAAAAATGTTCTTGGAAATCAAAAGGTGAGAGCATTGAAAACTGAGGATTGGGTAGAAATTCTTGAAACGATTATGTTAGATATTTACAGATACATTGATACTGATAGTTCAGAAGGTCAGGATATTCTGAATATGTTCTTTATAGCATTTAATAAATATACAGGAAAAGCTGACAAGAATCAGGCATTTACACCAGACCATATTACAGAGTTTATGTGTCGTGTTACAGGTGTAGATAGAACTAAACGTGTTCTTGATGCTACATGTGGTAGTGGCTCTTTTCTTGTGCAAGCAATGGTAAAAGAGCTTGCTGATTGCAGACGTGGAAAACGAGAAAAAGAAGCTAAAGACCTTATGCGTAAGGTAAAAGAAGAACATATTTATGGTATTGAGGTTGAAGAAAAAGCCTATGGACTTTCTACAACAAATATGCTGATTCATGGAGATGGAAATAGCAATATTAAGTTTGGAAACTGTTTTGATTGTAAAGATTTCATCAAAGATGCAGACCCTGATATTATTCTTATGAATCCACCTTACAATGCAAAACCAATAGGAATACCTGATAAATATAAAACTAATTGGGGGAATTCAAAGAATGGAAAAGAAGACCCAACAAAAGGGTTTGTATTTATTCATTATCTGTCAGATGTGATTAAAGAAATGAATGAAAAAAGAGAATCCGAGGGAAAACCACATAAAACAGTGAAAATGGCTGTGTTGTTGCCAGTTGCAACGGCAATAGGAACAAAATCCATTATTCAAAATGAGAAAATAGCTATGTTAGAAAATAATACATTAGAAGCTGTATTCACATTACCAAATGAAATTTTTTATCCGGGAGCTTCAGCATCTGCGTGTTGTATGGTATTCACTTTAGGAGAACCACATGTGAAAGCAGATGGAACAGTGAAAGAAACTTTCTTTGGATATTACAAAGAGGATGGATTTAAAAAGAAAAAGAATCTTGGAAGAGTAGAGCAGTTTGATGATAATGGTGATAGCAAGTGGAAAGCTATTGAAGAAGAATGGCTGAATTTATTCCGTAATCATAAATCTGTTGATGGACTTTCGGCAACGGCGGAAGTATCTGGAAAAGATGAATGGCTTTGCGAAGCATATATGAAAACTGATTACACAAAGTTAAAAGAAGAAGATTTTCAGCAAACTTTAAATAATTATCTCGCATATCTGATGAAGGAGGGGAAGGTTTATGAATCTTAACCTTAGAAGTTGGAAAGAATTTGAAATGGGGAAATTATTTGATATAAAAAAAGGTAAAAGGTTGACATCTGCTGACCAAGAGGATGGTAATAATAATTATATTGGAGCTATTGATTCAAATAATGGTGTTGCAAATCATATTGGACAAAAACCTATTCATTCTGCAAATACTATTTCATTGAGTTATAATGGTTCTGTAGGAGAAGCTTTTTATCAATCAGAACCATATTGGGCAACAGATGATGTTAATGCATTGTATTCGTATTATGATGATTTTAATAAATATATAGGATTGTTCATGGTAGCAGTAATTCGACAAGAAAAATATAAGTTTTCATATGGGAGAAAATGGACATTGGATAATATGAACAAAACTAAAATCAACCTTCCGATTCAACATAATGATGATGGTACACCATTTATTGACGTGAATAAAAAATATTCTGATGATGGTTATGTTCCGGATTGGAAGTTTATGGAATACTACATGAAATCATTACATCATAAGCCATTGACAACAAAAAATAAGAGTGAAAATGTATCACAACTTGATGTTGAGAAATGGAAAGAATTTTATATAGGGAAGTTATTTAATATCAATAGAGGAAAGACACTATCTTCTGAAAATAAAGAAGAATTTATAGGTGATGATTATTCGTGCATAAATGGTGGTTCTGTTAATAATGGAGAATTATGCAAGATGAGTGAAGAATTGCAAGAAATGGGATTTGTATTACAAGAAGTTCCTAGTTTATCGTTATCAAGAGTTGGTAATGCAGGATTGACATTTTTGCAGACCGAACCATATTATATAGCTGACAATGCATTTTCATTGGTATTGAAGAAACAAAAAAATAAATTTGTTTATTTGTTTCTTAGTACATGCTTGAATAGTGAAGTCTTTAAATATTCTTATGGTAGAACAATTTCGAGTGAAAAGTATATGTTGACAGCTATCAAACTCCCTGTTCAACACAATGCCGATGGAACGATTTTTATAGATGATAAGCATACATATTCAGAAGAAGGATATGTTCCAGATTGGCAGTTCATGGAAGACTATATTAAGTCATTACCGTATGGAGATAGGTTGTAATTTATAAGTGAAACAGGTGATATACAAAGGTCTGTATGTTACCTGTTTTTTTTATATCCAAATATAGAGAAACACGTTAGAAAATAAAATTATAATATAGGGTAGGAAAAAACAAGTTTAATGTGTTATATTTCAAGTGTAAACGAAAATAATAATAAATTTTTAGATAGAAAGTTGAGGTAAGTTTTTATGAATAAACGTAGTAAAAAAGAAAATGAATTATTAAATTATCTGAGTGAAGATGAAAGAAAAGTTTATGAAGAATTTGAAGCAAAGCTGAAAGCAAAAAGAGATGTTGCTGTAAAAAGACAGAAGAAAGAAATCAACTTCTGGAAAGAAATTGATGAACGTGAGGAAGAAGTTTATCAGCACATTCTTGAAAATCGCAAAGCGAGAAATGCGGAGCAGAAAACAGAACCTGTTCAGGCACAAATTTCACATCAGGAAGAATCTGTTCCGGTTGAAAATGTAGTTGAACAGGAAAGAGAAAATGTTACAAATCCATTCTACGGACAGAATCAGTAAAGAATATTTTCTCAAGCCCCGCAGGGTCGGGGTAAGTCCAGAAAGGGGCAGACAGCCCCTTTTGGCGAAAGAAAACCTTTGATGCGAAGCGTCAAAGGTTGTATTGAGCAACCTTGGCAGAGGCAAGGTTGGAAACAAATACGGATGCGGATATATTACAGGAAAGGAGATGGACGAGATGGCTGAAACAATGACAGTATCATCATCACAAGGTCATACAGCAGAATGGCATGACCAGCGACTGACTACACCGGCAAATGCAGATGTTGAATTGAGTTCAAGAAATGAGTTTTGGATTGGTGATATGAATTCAACAGATGCGGATAAATTTAATGAAATTTTTCAAGATTCAGTGGATGATTTTAACGCAAAGCAAACAAGACCATCACGAAAAATGGGTGCGGAATCTACAAGCCCAGAACGACAGAAAAGTTATTATGATGGTGTCGTGGATGGAACATTTTGCTATGGAAAAGGAAAGCAAAAAGAAACACCGATTCAAGAAGTCGTTTTGCAGATTGGAAATAAAGATGACAATGGTGTGACGGATAAAGATTTTGATATGGAACACTGGAAAACATTGAAAAAATCTGGACATGAAAAAGAAGCATCGGAGTATGCGATTTCACATTTGAATAAAAGTGAAAATACAGAAAGAACAAAAAGAATTCTTCACAAAGCGGTTGAAAGAATTGCAACATTAGACCCTGAGCATTTAATTGTTATTCGTGCGACATATCATGGAGATGAACCATGTGGAACAGGTCATGGTCATCTTGCATACGTGTTAAGAGCAACTGGATATGAAAAGGGTATGGAATCAAGAGTTGCAAGTGTGAAAGCACTTGAACAGATGGGATTTAAAAAGACAAAAGAATCTGAATATGGAATTGTACAGTTGCATGAAAAATTCAAAGAAATCATTGAGGAAGAAATGATAAATGATGCGATTGAATATGGCTATGAAGCAATTCAAAGAACGCCTGATTCTGGTGAACATAGAAAGCGTTCAGACGTTTCAGAATTTAGAGAAATGGCTGCGGAAAGACAGGATTTGAAAGAATTACAAATGGAAGTCAATGATGCAGTTGCAGACAATCAATTAAGAGAATTTGCTCTGGAACAGAGAGAAAATAGTGTCAAACGACAGAAAGCATTGAATGATGAAAAATCAAAAGAAATCAATGACAGAGATGAACAAGTTCGTAAAAAAGAAATGGCATTTTCTGAGAAAAATTCTGAATTGATTCTTAGAGAATCGAATGTTCTTATTAAGGAATCAGAAATTGATGAGCGTGAAGAAAAATTGAAAAAGAAGCAGGAGCAGGACGAAAAAGATTTTCAGATGAAAGAAGATAAGATAGAAGCTCAACAACGTGTTATTTCACAACGTGAAAAAAGCGTTTCTGAAAGAGAAAATTCAGTTGATGTAAAAGAAAATGAGGTTGCTCAAAAATCAGCAGAATATGGTAAAAAATTAGTTCTTCTTGATTCTTTGATTGATGATGTACAATCTTATAAATCCCCTGTTTCTGTTGCAAAGAATGTTTTGGAAATTTTGAAAGAATCAATGAATGAAAAAGGTAAAAGAGTTACAAGTGATATGATTGGTGTTCTGACAAGAAATACAGATATGCTGAATAGAAAATATCAGGCAAAAATTAACGAAACAAGAGTGAAACGTGAACAGATTCAGCAGGGTACATATTTTGATATGTCTGATGAACAAGATGAACGTGGAGATAGAAGTTTGTAAGAGAATGAGGTGTTTACATGAATGAAAATACAAAAAAATATTTGTATGTCTATGGTGATTTAGATTATAAAATCAGAGATAGAATTGATGTGTTGAAAAAAGCATTAGAGGATGTAAGAAATACTCTTGGAGAAATTTGTGAGGATGAAATCGAATGTGGTCATGTAGAGACAGGTAAGGACTGGCTGGACTATCATAAAAAATACAGCAAGGCAAAAGAAGAGATGGAAGAATTGTTGAGAACGGTTCAGTCTGGAAGACTGAGAGATTACATGGAAGAATTATGGAAAGTTCCAGACATTGATTTATAATAATGGTCGCTCCCTGTACAGGGAGCGTGAATTGAAATGACATTGATTGATTTATAAGTAAAATGGCATCTGAGAAATCAGGTGTCTTTTTCTTTGCTTTCAATCATGTAGAAAAATGTTGAAAGAAGTGTATCATTGATATATAATAGAAACACGATATTGACTAAATCTAAGAAAGTGGGTAGGAAAATGGCGAAAAGGAAGTTGAATTGCTATATATATACGAGAGTATCAACAGAATTACAGCTTGATGGATATTCGTTAGAAGCTCAAAAAGAGCGACTACGGAAAGAAGCAAGTCATCGAGGAATGAGAATTGTTGGTGAATATTCAGATGAGGGAAAATCAGGTAAAAACGTTGCTGGAAGACCGGAATTTCGTAAGATGCTTGCTGATATTAAATCTGGCAAAGATAATGTTGATTATGTACTTGTATTCAAGCTCAGTCGATTCGGTAGAAATACTGCTGATACACTGAATAGTCTGCAATATATGGAAGATTACGGAGTGAATCTGTTGTGTGTTGAAGACAATATAGATTCTGCTGGTGCATCTGGAAAACTGATGATTTCAGTGTTAGCGGCGGTTGCTGAAATCGAGCGTGAAAATATCAAAGAGCAGACAATGGCTGGAAGACAGCAAAAGGCACGTGACGGCTTGTGGAACGGTGGTTTTGCTCCATACGGTTACAAATTGGTTAATGTAGATGGTCAGAAATCAAAGATGCTGGTTGTTGATGAAGAAGAAGCAAAGCTGATTCGATTGATTTATGAAAAGTATTTACAGGGTATGGGCGTAAATGCGGTTGCAAAATGGCTTAATGAGAATGGATACACAAAGACTGTGAGACAGAATGGAACTGTTCCTAACATATCAGCTCATTTTGTAACGAATGTGCTTGATAATCCTGTCTATTGCGGAAAGATTTCGTATGGACGTAGGAGAACTGAAAAGATTGATGGTACTAGAAATGAGTTTCATGTTGTTAAGCAGGATAAAGAATCATACAAGCTGTATCAGGGGCAACACGAAGCAATCATTGATGAAGATACATGGTACAGAGTGCAAGTGAAACGTAAGAAGAATGCTTTCAAGAGAGAAAAGACACATTCATTATTGCATGAACATATCTTGTCAGGAATTATAAAATGTCCTGTGTGTGGTTCGTCAATGTATGGTGTGGTAAATCGTAAGAAAAAGAAGGGTTCTGAAGAATTCTACACTGATATGTGGTATTATCTTTGTAAGAATCGAAAAATGGTCTCAGGGCATCTGTGCGACTACAAGAAGCATATCAGACAGGATGAAATCAATGCAGAGGTCATACAGCTTGTAAAGTATGTTTTTTGTGGCGAAAACGATATGAAAGACCAGATTCTTAAAAAGCTGGGTTCTGATGATTCTTTGAGTGAATTATTACAAGAAAAAGAACGTCTTATGAAAGAACATGAGAAGCTGGATTCTAAGAAATCAAAGCAGTTACGCAGAATCAATGAGTTGGATATTGATGATGAATTATACGATGATTTGATGAAGACATACAGAGCTGGTGTGCAGGAAATCAATGAACAGATTGCTATAATAGAGAATCAGATGTATCAGAATGATTTGAGTATTGAAAATGCTCAGGGTGAAAATTTGTCGGCTGAGGTCTATAAAAGAATTATTGATGAAATGTTAGACCACATAGACGATATGCCAGACAGTGATAAAAAGCTGATGATGAATCTGTTGATTGAGAAAGTGGAAATTTATGAAGAGAAGCAGAAAGACGGTCGTTGGGTGAAATCAGTACAGTTCAAGATTCCATTAAACATCGACGGAAAGGTTGTAGATACAATGTTTTTCGATGATGATGAAGATACAGAAAATTCCCTATCCAATGAGAAACACGTTGAGACGGTAGTATTATTGTCCAAACTCAAAGTCGACCATCATATCGAAATAGAACTTAAGATGGATGAGTTGGATTTAACGGCGGCGGAAAGTAAAGCAACCTACGATGAAATCAAAGCTTATGTTTTGAACAAGTACGGACTAAAAGTAAGCCAGCTTTATATCGCTCAGATAAAAAGAAAGTGTGGAATCATCGAAAGAAAAAATTATAACGTATCCAAAAAGGAAGATGCGAAAGTACCGCAGTGCCCGCCAGAGAAAGAGGCAGCGATTATGGACGCATTAAAGCATTTTCAAATGATTTGAAAAATTTTATAAATACGCCGTTTTCGGACGGCGCTCACTTCAAAAGGTGTTGCTTTCGGGCAGCGCCTTTTGTTTTGCCGGTCTGAGAGAAAAGGGGGTGAAAACATGGCCGAGCCGGGTGCATTGGATTACTTTTACGGAACGGAGGCAGAACAATATACCTTTTACCGGATTCCGAAGGTGTTGTTTACCGACCCCGGCTTCCGGCGTATAACAGCAGACGCGAAAATCCTGTACGGCCTGATGTTAGACCGCATGGGGCTGTCCATACGAAACGGCTGGCTGGACGAACAGGAGCGCGTGTTCATCTACTTCACGTTGGAAGAAGCGATGGACGCGATGTGCTGCGGCCATAACAAGGCGGTGTCCCTGTTCACCGAGCTGGACAAGGTGGGCCTGATCGAGCGCAAGAAGCAGGGCCAGGGCCGCCCCACAAAAATCTATGTCAAGAACTTTATCCGGAAAGAGGAAGTCAAGACTTCCGAAAACCGGAAGTCTGCACTTCCCGAAACCGGAACTCTTGACTTCCGAAAATCGGACACAATCAATACTGATAAGAATAAGACTGATAGGAACGATACTGATCCATCTATCCATCCGGCGGCGCAGCCTTCGGAGGATAGACCGCCTACGGCGGCTGATGCGATGGATACGATACGGGCCTATCGGGAGATTTTGAAGGAGAATATTGAGTATGACATTCTCCGGAAAAACCTGGGCTATGACTGCGACCTGCTGGATGAAATTCTGGACATTCTGGTAGATACGGTATGCAGCACCCGAAAAATGATCCGCATTGGAGGCGAGGACTACCCAAAGGAGGTTGTGAAAAGCAGACTGCTGAAGCTGGACTCCGGCCACATCGAGTATGTGATCAGCAGCCTGCATGAGAATACGACGAAGGTGCGGAACATTCGTGCCTACCTTCTGACCTCCCTCTACAATGCCCCTACCACCATCAACAGTTACTACACCGCACTTGTCAATCACGATATGTACGGCAGCGGGTAACTGTTTTTTCATACTCAAATGAGGGCGGCGAGCCGGTCTTATCCGGCCCGCCCTTGGTTACCAATCTGCAAATGAACGGCACTGTGTCAAGAACGCGCACGGTGCGCGTTCATTTCATTCTTGACGCGGGGCCGTTGGTTTGCCACCCGGCACGAAGCCGGAGAAAGGAGCGACCCCATGAAGAAACCGTTTGCTTACATTTCTGCCGCCTGGAGCGGCCAGGAATTTACCGACACCGACCAGGCGGTGGTCTACTGCCGCAAGGTCTATCAGGCCGGTTTTACCCCGATCTGTCCCGTCCTCTATCTGCCGCACTTCCTCAATGACTCCATCCCCGCCGAACACAAGGACGGGATTGATATGGCGCGGGAGCTGCTGCGGCGCAGCCATGTGTTGATTGTCTGCGGCGACGAGGTGGACGAAGCCGTAAAGAACGATATTGCTGTGGCGCAGCGGCTTGGCATTACGGCCACCACGCTGGACGGCATTTTGAAAATCCGGAGCCAGGGCCATGAAGAAGCCCGTTGATTTCTTTCACCGGCGGCTGCGTTTCCTGCTGCACCGACTGGTGGTGCCGCCTTAGTATTCTGCTTTCCATTTCCACCCTGCCGGAAAGGAGGATAGCCCATGCAGGAAGAATTGGAACAAAAATCTGTGGCGATCAGCATTAAAGCGGGAAAGCTGACCGCAAATCTCTTGAAAAAGGCCCTGGAAAAAGCCCTGGCAGAAATGACAAAAAGCCAGAAGAACCCGAAAATTTATAAGGGCAAGCAGAGTGTGAAGCACCTTGTCCGGCAGGGCGCAGGCGTTTCCAATATCGAGATCACAGATGGTAACATCAAGTCCTTTGAGCGTGTTGCCCGTAAATACGGTGTTGATTTCGCACTGAAAAAGGACACCACAAGCCAGCCCCCCCGCTATCTGGTCTTTTTCAAGTCACGGGACGCGGATGCGCTGACCGCCGCTTTTGCGGAATATTCCGGCAAGGTGGTAAAGCGCCAATCCCAGGAAAAGCCGTCGGTTCGCCGTCAGCTTACACAGCTTCAGGAGGTTGTCCGGAAAATGGCGCAGTCTCTCTCCCGCAACAAACAGCAGGAGGTGACGCGATGAAGAACCTGCCAAAAATCAATCCGTCAAAGGCACTCAAAGCCAGCCTTCCCTACCTGATTGCCGGTCTGCTCTGCACGAAGCTGGGGGAAGCCTACCGGCTGACTACCGGTGGCGATGTGATTGACCGGCTACTGGCAGCATTTACAAAGCTGGGGCTGGTATTTCAAAACCCGTTTCCCAGCCTTCATCCCTTTGACCTGCTGGTGGGCGCAGCGGCGGCTGTGCTGCTGCGTCTGGTGGTCTGGTCGAAGATCAAGAATGCGAAAAAGTATCGGCATGGAGAAGAATACGGCACGGCCCGATGGGGCAACGAAAAAGATATAGCGCCGTTCATCAACTCCGATTTCTCCCAAAATATCCTGTTGACCGATACGGAGCGGTTGACCCTTGGAAAGATTGCCGATCCGGAAAAGCGGAATGTCAATCTCAACGTCCTGGTGATCGGAGGCAGCGGCAGCGGAAAAACCCGCTACCACATCAAGCCCAATCTGCTTCAGATGAATGCCTCCTATGTCTGCTCCGATCCGAAAGGGACTGTCGTGGAGGAGGTAGGCCGTGCGCTGGTGCAGCAAGGTCACTATAAGCTGAAAATTCTGAACACCATCGACTTTGGCTGCTCGATGCACTATAACCCCTTCCACTATCTCCACAGTGAAACCGACATTCTCTCATTGGTGACGGTTATCATGGAAAACACACAAAGCAAGGAAGGCAAAGGCGGGGATGACTTCTGGAGCAAGGCCGAGGCCCTGTTGTATCAGGCGTTGATCGCCTACATCTACTATGAAGCCCCGGAAGAAGAAAAGAATATGACCACTCTGCTGGATATGCTCAATGCCTGCGAATGCCGGGAGGACGATGAAAACTTTAAGTCGGCGGTGGATCTGCTGTTTGAACAGTTGGAACAGCGCGACGCAAACCACTTTGCAGTCCGTCAATATAAGAAATTTAAGATGGCGGCCGGCAAAACTCTAAAGTCGATCCTGATTTCCTGCGGCGCAAGGCTGGCTCCCTTCGATATTCAGGCAGTACGGGAAATGATGGAGTACGATGAATTGGAACTGGAAAAGCTGGGTGAGGAAAAAATCGCCCTGTTTGCGGTGGTGTCCGACAGCGATCCCACGTTCAATTTCATCTCAGCGATGATGTACTCTCAGATGTTCAACGTCCTGTGCAACCGTGCCCTGACCGTCTACCATGGGCGGCTGCCGGTTCATGTGACCTGCCTGTTTGACGAGTTTGCCAATCAGAAAATCCCCAACTGGGAGCATTTGGTCAGCGTGATCCGCTCCCGGAATATCTCGGCGCATATCGTCCTCCAGACGTACAGCCAACTTAAAGGAATGTACCGGGACAATGCGGAAACCATTGCGGGCTGCTGCTCGTCGCTTTTGTTTCTTGGCGGCAAGGAGGAAAGCAGCCTAAAGATGGTGGCTACTATGCTTGGCAAAGAAACCATCGACACCTATAACACCAGCGACACGCGGGGCACCTCCCGCAGCTATGGCCTAAATTATCAAAAATTGGGAAAGGAATTAAAAAGCGTGGATGAACTGGCGGTTATGCCCTCCAGCCGCTGCATTTTGCAGGTGCAGGGCGTCCGGCCATTCTATTCGCGCAAGTATGACCTGACCCGCCACCCGATGTATCGGTACACCGCCGATGCTAACCCGAAGTACACCCTGGATGTGAAGGGGTACTTAGCCCACCGGCTGAAAGTAAAGCCGGAGGATGAATTTGAGGTCTATGACCTGGGAGAAGCCGACTCTATTTCTGCGGCTTAACCGCCCACACCGTTTGCAGCGTATTTTTTCAAACGGTGTGGGCCTTTTTTGTTTCTATCAATCTATTTTCACACTACAAGGAGGTTCCTATGGAATTCTTTACTACTGCTGTTTCTTCTCTGTCTACCGTCGTGACTGCCATTGGTGCCGGTGTCGGCGTGTGGGGCGTTATCAACCTTATGGAAGGTTACGGAGGGGATAATCCTGCCTCCAAAAGCCAGGGGGTCAAGCAACTGATGGCCGGAGGAGGGGTCATTCTCCTGGGCCTGAAGGTGGTTCCCCTGCTGTCCGGTCTGCTCGGTTAATGTATGGGTAACGGCCTATGGATTTTATCATCGACGCGATAACAGAATGGATTAAGGATTTCCTGATCGAAGCCATCACGGGAAACCTGTCGAATATGTTTGGTGATGTAAATACAAAGGTCGCTACTATCGCAGGGGAAGTTGGAAAGACGCCGGAGCAATGGAACTCCGGCGTCTTCTCTATGATTCACAGCCTGTCCGAGTCTGTAATCGTCCCCATCGCGGGCCTTGTAATTGCCGCAGTCCTGTCCTATGAACTGATCCGCATGGTCATAGACCGGAACAATATGCACGACTTTGATACGTTCATCTTTTTCAAATGGATCATCAAGGCCGGGATTGCGGCCTACGTCGTCAGCCATACATTCGACTTTATCATCGCCATCTTTGAGGTGGCACAGACAATGGTGCAGCAAAGCGCCGGGGTCATTGATGCAAACGCCAGCATAGATATTTCGTCAGCCTTGGCGTCAATCACCACCGAACTGGAGGCAAAGGGCCTGGGCGAACTCTTTGCCCTGATGCTGGAAACCTGGGTGGTCAGCTTCGCCATGACGGTGATGGGCGCGCTCATTACTATCATTCTCTACGGCAGAATGATTGAAATATATATCTATGCCAGCGTAGGGCCGCTGCCTTTTGCCACCTTTGCCAACCATGAGTGGGGAAATATCGGCACCAACTACGTCCGGGGCCTGGTTGCCCTGGGACTGCAAGGCTTCTTAATCATGGTCATCACCGGGATTTATGCGATTTTGGTCAAAAGCCTGTCTCTGTCGGGCGGCGACCTGCACGGAGCTATCTGGACTTGCGTTGCCTATACCGTCCTGCTCTGTTTCAGCCTGTTCAAATCAGGCAGCGTAGCAAAAAGTATTCTAAACGCCCATTAAAAGGAGGTGGACGAGTGAATGAACCTGGAAAATATTCTGTAATCTACGCCGATCCACCCTGGCATTACCGGGTGTGGAGCAAAAAGGGTGCGGGACGGTCTGCGGAAAGCCATTATTCTACCATGTCTTTGGAGGATATAAAGGCGCTGCCGGTTCATCTATTGGCCGCAAAGGACTGTGCCCTGTTCCTTTGGGTGACGTTTCCCCTGCTGAAAGAGGCGTGGCCGGTGCTGGATGCCTGGGGATTTTCCTATAAATCCGTCGCTTTCGTTTGGGTGAAGCAAAACCGGAATGCGCCCACCCTGTTCACCGGCATGGGTTACTGGACGCGGGCAAACGCCGAGATCTGTTTGCTTGCCACCAGAGGGCACCCGAAACGTGCCAATGCCGGGGTACATCAGGTGATTATGTCCCACATCGAGGAACACAGCAAGAAACCGGAGGAAGCCCGCAGCCGCATCGTCCGGCTGATGGGCGATGTCCCCAGAATCGAACTTTTTGCCCGCAGCCGTGCGCCGGGATGGGATGTGTGGGGCAACGAGGCGGCTGGCTCCATTCAGGGGTGGCCGCCACAAGAAAACATACGGGAGGTGAGTTGATTGGCCCATGTGAACATCACAAAGGACTTAACTGAGGTGAAAAGCAAGGTTGTGTTCGGTCTGACGAAGCGGCAGCTCATCTTTTTTGTGCTGGCCGCGCTGGTAGCCGTGCCAATCTACTTTTTGACCCGGAAAAGTCTGGGCAACGATATTGCTCTGGTTCTTCTGATTACCACGGCCCTGCCATTCTTCTTTTTCGCACTCTACGAAAAGAACGGGCAGCCGCCGGAAAAGATGCTGAAAAACTATATCCGCGTCCGGTTCCTGACGCAACAGGCGCGTCCCTACCGGACAGACAACCGATTTGCCGCCCTGGAGCGGCAAGCCTATTTTGACGAGGAGGTGAAACAGTTTGTTTCCACTACTGAAAAGACGGGAAATAAAACGGGCCGTGGGCTGGGGCGACGAGTTGATCATCCGTCCGGACACGCCGTTAAGTGCCGCACAGAAAAAGCAGCTCGCAAAGGCAATCCGACGGGCAAAACGCGACGGTAAGATTGCCGCCACCGCCCAGCAGACCATTCCCTATGAGGAAATGTATGAGAATGGGGTGTGCAGCCTGGGGAACCGCCTTTACAGCAAAAGCATTGCGTTTGAGGATCGCAGCTATGCCGAAGCGTCCGACGATGATAAGGCGGTTATCTTTGAACTGTACTGCCGACTGGTCAACTATTTCGGCCCCACGGTGGCCTTCCAGCTTTCCGTGGTCTGCTATTATCCAGATATGGCGGAGTATCGGAAAATCCTGCGTATCCCGCCCACCGGCGACAGCTTTGACCCTATCCGTAAGGAATTTTCCGATATGCTGCTCACGAAAGCCAGCCTGTGCAAGACGGAACGCAGCCTGTGCCTGACCTTCACGGTGGAGGCCGAGGACGTAAAGCAGGCCGCATCCCGCCTGGAGCAGATTCAGGCCGATGTACTGGAACGGTTCAAAGGCATTGGAACCCAGGCCCACGGGATGGACGGCTATGAGCGGCTTTTGCTGCTGCATCACTGCCTGCACCTGGATGAGCCGCAGAAATTCAAATTTAACTGGGATTCGCTGGTGGGAACCGGCCTTTCCAGCAAAGACTATATTGCCCCCAGCTCCTTCTTGTTTAAGGAGGGCCGGTATTTCCGCGTTGGCCCGTCGGTCGGCGCGGTTTCCTTTTTGCAGATCCAGGCCACGAAGCTGTATGACACGCTGCTGAACGCGCTTCTGAATATCGAAAGCAGCCAGATCGTCAGCATCCACGCAAAAGCGCTTGACCAGGGCGCTGCGCTGAAAACCGTGAAACGGAAACTGAGCGATTTGGACAAGGCAAAAATCGACGAACAGAAACGGGCGGTGCGCTCCGGCTTCGACATGGACATTCTCCCTCCTGACCTTGTGACCTTCGGGAAGGAGGCGGAAAAGCTGCTGGAGGATTTGCAGAACCACGATGAAAAGATGTTTATGGTCACAATCCTTCTGGTGCATACCGCGCCAACCAAACAGAAGCTGGAAAACATCATCTATTCGGTGAACGGCATCGCCAACGCCAACAACTGCAACCTGATCCGGCTGGACTATCAGCAGGAACAGGGCTTTGTATCGGCCCTGCCCCTGGGTGTGAACCAGGTGGAGATCCAGCGTGGCCTTACCACCAGCGGGACAGCAATCTTTTTGCCGTTCCGCTCCTGTGAGGTGTTCCAGCCGGGCGGCCTTTACTACGGTGTCAATACGCAGACGAAGCACATCATCCTGGCAGACCGGAAAACTCTCAAATGCCCCAACGGGATCGTGCTGGGCACACCGGGCAGCGGAAAATCCTTCTTTGCAAAGCGCGAGATGGCCAATGCCTTTTTTGCCACCAATGACCACATCCTGATTTTAGACCCGGAAAATGAATATACCGCCCTGACGGAGCAGCTTCACGGCCAAACAATCTACCTGGCCCCGGACAGCCACAGCTATTTGAACCCGATGGATCTGGACTTATCCACCGATGTGGGCGAGTCGCCCATGCTCATGCAGGCGGATTTCCTGCTGTCACAGTGCGAGCTGATGATGGCCTCCTATGGCAATCCGCTTATGCCCATTGAAAAATCCCTGATTGACCGCTGCATCAGTCTGGTCTACCGGGATTACCTAAAGAACCCCAGGCCGGAGAATATGCCCGTCCTGGGCGACCTGTACCAATGCCTGCGGGAGCAACACAATTCGCGGGCGGATGATCTGGCTACGGCGATGGAGATTTACGTCACCGGCAGCCTATCTTATCTGAATCACCGAACGAATGTGGATTTGAATAACCGTATGGTCTGCTACAACACCAGCAAGCTGGGACAGGGCTTAAAAAAGCTGGTCATGTCCAACGTGCAGAAGCATATCTGGCAGCGTACTGCGGTCAACCGCTATGCCGGTATCACCACCCGGATATTCTTAGATGAGTTCCACCTGCTCTTAAAGGAGCCGCAGACAGCGGCCTACACCGCTGAGATTTACAAGCGGTTCCGTAAGTGGAACGGGATTCCCACATCGCTGACGCAGAACGTCAAAGACCTTTTGGACAGCTCCGAGATTGAGAACATCCTGGAAAACAGCGATTTCGTGCTGATGTTAAATCAGGGGGCCAGTGACCGGAATATCCTGGCCCAGCGGCTTGGCATTTCGCCACAGGAACTTTCCCATGTGACCAACAGCAGCGAGGGCGAGGGCCTTCTGTTCTTCGGGGATAAGATCATTCCCTTTGAGGACAAATTCCCGCGTGATACGCAGCTCTACCGGGTAATGACCACGAAGCCTTCCGACCTGGCGGCATAAGGGGGTGGACCATGAAGCGAAAACGCAATATCTACGATGCGGATGATGCAGCCAAAAGCAAACGGCTGCATTTTTCAGCGGAGGAACGGGCTGCCCATGCAGAGAAAAAGGCGGAAATCCTGGGAGAAAAGCTGGAAAAAGCCAAAGCTGACCTTCCAAAGAAGCGCCGTGCCCGGATCAACCGGGAATTTGACGCTATGACCGGCAAGGTTCGGCACTCGCTGAGTTTTGAGGACGAGGTAAAACCGCGCAGCCGGAAAAACCCGGTGGCGCGGGCTGGCCTGAAAGCTGGCCGGACGGTGGATTTGGCGGCTCACAGTAAAATCCGGCAGGTGGAAAAGGAAAATGTAGGCACCGAAGCGGCCCACAAAACCGAGTTTGCAGCGGAAAATCTGACGGCAGGCGCAATCCGGAAAGGCTACCGCTCTGTAAAGGATGCGCCCTACCGCAAGGTGGAACGGCTGGAGGTCAAAAGCGCAAGGGCGACAGTCAATGCCAATTACCACGCCGCCGTCCGGGATAATCCGGAGCTGCAAAAGCATTCCCTGTCGGCCCTTTTTCAGAAGCGGAAACTAAAGCGTGAGTACGCCAAAGCCTACCGGGAGGCAAGAAAAACCGGGAGCCGCGGGGCTGCGGTGGCAAAAAAGGCGAAGGAGGCAGTCAGCAACGCAGGACAGGCCGCCGTTGCCCTGGTCAAAAACAATAGGGGGATTTTGGTGATTGTCGGCGGAGTGGCCCTGCTGTTCATCCTGCTCTTTTCCTCCCTATCCTCCTGCTCCGTGTCAATGGAAGGGGCGATGGGGGCCGTGCTTGGAACCTCCTATACCTCCGAAGATCCGGACATTTTGCAGGTGGAGGACAACTATATTGCGCTGGAACAGGGGCTGGAACGCAGGATGGCCAATATTGAAAGCGAATTTCCCGGCTATGACGAGTACCAGTACGATGTGGACACCATCGGCCACGACCCCAATGAGCTGATTTCCTACCTGACTGCAAAATTCAATGCGTTCACCCCAGCCCAGGTACAGGCAGAATTAGAAGCCCTGTTCGACCAGCAATATACCCTTACCACCCGTGAGGAGGTGCAGATCCGTTACCGGACTGTGACCTGGACGGATGAGGAAGGCAACGAACATGAAAGTGAGGAGGCGTATGAGTATTACATTCTCCATGTGACCCTGAGGAACCATTCTCTGGGGACGGTGGCGATGGAAAGCCTGACCGAAGATGAAAAAGGCCGGTATGCCGCCATCCTGGAGTTAAAGGGCAACAAGCCCTATCTGTTCGGGGACAACATCTACGCGAACCCCTCTGAAGGGGAGCATTATGAGATCCCCGGTGAAGCCCTGTCCGACCCGTCCTTTGCCGCGCTGATTACCGAAGCGGAAAAGTACCTGGGCTACCCCTATGTTTGGGGCGGCTCGAACCCATCCACCAGCTTTGATTGCAGCGGCTTTGTCTGCTGGGTCTTTACCAACAGCGGCGTTCACAACCTGCCCCGTACCACAGCGCAAGGCATTTACAATCAGTGCGCGATTGTTTCGTCCTCCGAAGCCAAACCGGGGGACATTATCTTTTTCACGGGAACCTATGACAGCGCGGGGCCGGTGTCCCATGTAGGGATTTATGTGGGTGACGGGATGATGATCCACTGTGGCTCCCCAATCCAGTACGCCAATATCAACACATCTTACTGGCAACAGCACTTTTACGCATTTGGGCGTTTGTAACCGCCCGGAAAGGAGTTTTGATGAACCAGAAAATTCAGAAAATCGTGACCGAGATTGAGAAGGTCAAGGGAAAAATTGCTACCCAGCAGGCAAGGCTTAGGGAGCTGGAGCAGCAGAAAACGGAACTTGAGAATACCGAGATTGTTGGTATGGTGCGCGGCCTGGAGGTCACGCCGGAGGAACTGGCCTCTATCATTCAGGCCATCCGCAGCGGCAATACCGGCGGCCTGCCTGTGGCCACACAGAATCCGGAGGAACAGGAGGAAATGGATGATGAAGAATAAGCTGCGCTCTTTTATGGTGCTGGCCGCCCTTGCGGTGTGCTTTGGCACCTTTTCCGTTACCGCTTATGCACAGAGTAACGAACCGCAGACGGAACCCGCGCCGGTGGAGGAAACCACCGAACCGGAGGAAACTGCCGAGCCGAACCCCTTTACCCCAAACGGAACCGGCACTGTCCTGGATAACGCCACCAGTGAGGACGAAAAGGAGTTTTATACCATTGTGACCGAGGATGAAAACGTCTTTTATCTGGTCATTGACAAGCAGCGCGATACGGAAAACGTCTACTTCCTCAATGCAGTCACAGAGTCCGACCTGATGGCCCTTGCCGAGCAGGATGCGGAAGAATCCACTGAGCCAGTGGAACCGGAGCCGGAACCCACACCGGCACCGGAGCCGGAGGAGCCTGTCGAGGTAATAGAGGAACCCGAACCGGAGCCAGCGCCGGAAACCGGCACCAGCCCGGTTATGCTGGTCTTGATCGGCGTGGCGGTGCTTGCCGTAGGCGGCCTGGGCTACTACTTCAAGATTTATAAGCCCAAACATGAATTGGACGATGCTGCCGATTTGGATGAATTTGAGTTTGCAGGGCCGGAAGAACCGACTATTCGGGAGGAAGATCTGGAAGAACCTGCACCGGAACTGACTGCCGAGGAAGAAGCCGAACAGCGCCGGCTTTATGAGGAGGAGCAGGAGCTTCCGGACGAGGACGAGGATGCCCCTATTCAGTAACAATCCAGGACTGGAACGGATGATGCAGCAGAAACCTGCCGGGCGGAGAGCGCCAAAACCTCCGGCGCTCCCGCCCGATCATCCCTGCTATGGCTGCAACTATGGCATGGGAAGGCGCTGTGTGGGTGTCTGCTACAAGGAGCTTTTATCTAAAAGGAGGAAACGCGAGTGAAATTAGTGGTTGCCGAGAAACCCAGTGTGGCCCAGAGTCTGGCTGCTGTGCTGGGGGCAAAACAGAAAAAACAGGGATATTTGGAGGGCGGCGGCTTTCTGGTAAGCTGGTGCGTCGGGCATCTGGTGGGGCTGGCCCCTGCCGATGCCTACGATCCGAAGTATTCCGAGTGGACGTATGAGGACTTGCCGATTATCCCGAAGGAATGGAAGTTTACTGTTGACCCAGGAAAAAAGGAGCAATTCAAGGTGCTTTCCGATCTGATGAGCCGTGCCGACGTGGACAGCCTGGTGTGTGCCACCGACGCGGGCCGTGAAGGAGAATTGATCTTCCGTCTGGTGTATCAGCAGGCCGGGTGCCGCAAACCGATGGAGCGACTGTGGATTTCGTCGATGGAGGAGGACGCAATCAAAGCGGGATTTTCCGCTCTGCGCCCCAGCAGCGAGTATGACCTTCTCTATGCTGCGGCCCTCTGTCGGGCAAAGGCAGATTGGCTGGTGGGAATTACCGGAACCCGCCTATTCTCCACCCTTTACCGAAGGACGCTCAATGTGGGGCGCGTCATGACCCCTACCCTGGCCCTGGTAGTGGAACGGGAAACCGCGATTGACAGTTTCAAAAAGGAGAAGTTTTACACGGTGGAACTGGATTGCGGTTTTCCTGCCGCAAGCGATCGGATGGCAGATAAAAAGGCAGCGGAGAAACTGAAAGCTGCCTGTGCAGGCCAGACTGCTACTGTCCGAAGGGTGGAGAAAAAGCAGCGCAACGCCAGCCCGCCGAAGCTATATGACCTGACTTCCCTCCAAAGGGACGGAAACCGGCTGTTTGGCTACACTGCCCAGCAGGTGTTGGATTATGCCCAGGCCCTCTATGAAAAGAAGCTGTTGACCTATCCCCGTACCGATTCCAATTATCTGACAGAGGACACCGCCGCCACAGTGCCGGAGCTTTTGGAACAATCTGTTTCCAGCCTGCCGTTTTCTGTGGAGGTGGGGCCGACGGACATCTCCCGTGTAATAGACGCTTCAAAGGTCAGCGATCATCATGCGCTGCTGCCTACCATGCAGGTAAAGCAGGATGCGCTTGCCGCATTGCCTGCCGGGGAGCGCAACATCCTCACATTGGTCATCGTGCGGCTTTTATGCGCGGTCAGCGAAAAACAGGTTTACGAGGATACGGCTGTGGAGCTGGATTGCGGCGGTACGTCCTTTGCCGCAAAGGGACGTGTGGTAACAAGCCCCGGATGGAAGGCTGTGGAGCAAGCCTTCTACTCCACGCTGAAGCAGAAGCCGGAAAAGGACGATCCGGAACCGGCCGCGCTGCCTTCTGTTACCGAGGGGCAGGCCCTTTCCGGCTGCAAGGCGGCGGTGCGTGAAGGAACCACCAGCCCGCCCAAACACTTCACGGAAGATCTGCTGCTTTCCGCAATGGAACACGCCAGCGCAGAGGAATTTGCAGAGATTGAGGGTGTGGAGCGCACGGGCCTGGGAACCCCGGCCACCCGCGCCGGTGTGATTGAAAAGCTGGTGCGCGGCGGCTTTCTGGAACGCAAGGGCCGCCAGCTTCTTCCCACGAAAAAAGGCCATAACCTGATTGTGGTGCTGCCAGACAGCATCAAATCGGCCAAACTGACCGCAGAATGGGAGGCATCCTTAAAGGAGGTGGAGCGTGGGGAGCGTTCCGCAGACGATTTCCTCTCCGGGATTGAACAGATGACCGCCGATCTGGTGGAGAGCTACCGGGCAATCCAGGCAGATACCTCCCTCTTTGATAAACGGGAGCCGATTGGCAAGTGTCCCCGCTGCGGCAAGGATGTGGTGGAAAGCAAGCTGAGTTTTCTGTGTGTTGACCGTTCCTGCGGGTTTACCATGTGGAAGAACAGCCGCTTCTTTACCGACAAGCATAAAGAACTGACCAAAGCGGTGGCAAGCGCATTGCTGAAAAAGGGCCGTGTCAAAATGACCGGCCTATTCAGCGAGAAAAAGGGCATGGCCTACGATGCCACCGTGGTACTCGACGATACCGGCAAGTATGTGAATTACAAGCTGGAATTTGACCAGAAGAAAGCAGGTGCAAAGCATGAGTGAGGAACGAAACCAATATGCCGTAGTTCCTTTTGACACCTTTGAACGATACCTGGGGCCGCGTTATGAGAATATCCCCGGTGTAGAGTACATTTTGGAAAATGGAACGCTGCTCTACTTTATGGAGGAGGCCCCAGGCGTGTATGAATCCGGCGACCACACCGTTACCGGCGCACCGGCAGCCCCAAAGCTGTTTGTCCCCGTTTATGAGGGGGATGAAATGCAGCCCCACGCCTTTGCCGAAGTTGGCCCCCGCGAACAGTTTGCTGCTATCACTGATTTTTCCGTGACCATCGGCCTGCCGGGGGTGAACCAGCGTAAGGAGCCGGGGTATGTGCTGGACAATGGCCTGGTGCTCATGGAAAGCGAACGGGACAGCCAGGGAAACTATAAGGCTGGGGCCGGAATGGAAGGGATGTTTTTGCAGACCGGACGTGTTTTTGAGCCGATCCGCTATCCGGATGGAGAAATCCTCGCCTTTCTGGAATGTCAGCCGGAGCGAACACGCGCCAAAGACCGGGAGGCGGAAAAGACCAGCGATACCGTCAAAGCACCGGAACACAGGGAAGAAAAGAGGCCCCAAAAGCCGCCGTCCCTGCGGGAGCAGCTTCGCCGGGCGCAGGAGGCGCGTCCACTGCCTGGGGCCGGTGTGCCGGAAAGGGAAAGGTGATCAGGATGGCCTTGCTGAAGGTGGAACAGGAAACCATCATTCTTTTTAACGAAGCAGAAACCACAGCCAGCGTTTACACCCATAACGCGGCCTTGCAGCGGGTGCTTCTGGAATTGTGCCAGACCCATCCGGCCCAGGTGCGGCAGACTGAGGATAACCGCTGCGGTGGGCTGACCTTTGAATTGCCTAAAAAGTGGGTGAAAATCTCACCGCCACGGGCACTCTCCGATGCACAGAAACGGGTTTTGGACGAGATGAACCAGCGCAATCGGGAACGCAGGCAATCAGCATAATCATTCGGGGCGGCGTGGAGTGACTATGCCGCCCTGCTTTTTGGAAAGGAGGCTCTTATGGCACAGAAATGGCAGACCATTTCGGAACTGGCTGCGGAAACCAGCCGGAAGGTCACACACTCGCCAGAAGAATGGTGCCGCTTTCTCACTACGGCGGCACGCTTTTATAAAGCCTACGATTTTGACGATCAGCTTTTAATTTACGCACAGAAGCCGAACGCGACGGCCTGCGCGGATATGCCTACCTGGAACAATAAAATGCGCCGGTGGGTCAATGCAGGCAGCACGGCTATCGCGCTGATCCGCAAAGGATACGGCGGCAAGCCTTATCTGGACTATGTGCATGATGTGGCTGACACCCATCCGGTGCGGGGCGGTAAAGATCCCTGGCTGTGGAAACTGACGGAGGAAAACCGCGAGCCGGTTATGGAACGGCTGCGCGACACTTTTGGAATTGACGGCTCCGGCGATTTGGGCGACCTTCTGATGGAGACAGCGGAAAAGCTGGTGCAGGAAAGCTACGGCGAATACCTGCCCGATCTACTTTATGAACGTGAGGACAGCTTTTTAGAGGAGCTGGACGATTTCAACGTGGAGGTGCTGTTCCGCAACACCCTACGGGCAAGCGTCCAGTACGCCGTCCTTTCCCGCTGCGGCCTGGATGTGAGCCGTTACCTGGACGCAGAGGATTTCCGTGAAATCACCAATTTCAATACCACCGCTGCCCTGGCCTGCCTGGGTACGGCAGTATCTCAGGGGAGCCGGGAGCTGCTTTTGGAGATTGGCGATACCATACGGAAAATAGAACGGGAAAAGGCCAAAAATTCTCTTGCAAAGTCCGGCGCGGAGCCGTATAATGATAAAGGGAACTTTAGCACATTAAAGCGCGAAAGGAGCAATACGCATGGCGACATTGACATACAGCAAACAGAACGGGTATCAAGTGCCCAATCTCCGGATGGACGAGGTGGAGAACGAGCCGCAGACCCTGGGCCGGTTCGGAAGGGCCAGGGAGAAATATCTGATGGAGCACCGCAAGGGACTGTACAATTCGATGCTGCTGACCGGGAGGCTGTGGGCACATCTGACCGAGATCGACCGGACAGCCCAGGAGCAGATGGACAATCTGGTGGCAGAAATGGCGAAGGAACAGGGCGTGACCGAAGCCCTGAAAGCCAGCAACCAGATAGAATGGGTGCAGCGGATGAACAACATTCGGCAGTCGGCGGAGGAGATTATCCGAAACGACCTGATTTACAGTTAAATCCAGAAGAAACGGCAGGTGAACAGCCTGCCGTTTCTGCGTCCGTGGAGATGGAAACACCATTTTTCACCAAACCGGACTACCGGCAGCTCACCCTTTTTGACCTGCCGGAAATGCAGATACAGAAGATTTCCCACCAGGAAGCGGAGGCTGCGGCCTCCGCTTCTTCCCGTTCCAGGCGTAGAACGCCGGAGCAGCCGAAGGATAACAAGCTGGAGGCGGCCAGCCGGAAATTGTTTGAGCAATCCGGCACAGCAACCAATGAGCAGCTATCCTTTGACTTTATCGCGGCCGGGCGTGGACAGATAGAACCCCAAAACGGGGATAGCCAGGGTACAATCCCGCCCCCGCAGGTTCCCTCCCCAGAACCCACCGGCGCGGGCGCATCCGAAGCGGTCAAACCGTCCACAGAGGCCCCTGTTTCTCCTTCCCTTGTCCCGGATGTGCCGGAATACATGAAGTTAAAGGCAGATCATCCTGGTTCTATGGTGAGCGTCCGGGTTGGCGACTATTTCCTTCTCTATGGCGAGGACGCAAAGCAGGTAGCCGCTGACCTGGGCCTAAAGACTGTGGTTCAGGAGATTCCCGGCCTTGGGGAAACCACCGTCACCGGCACCAACCTGGGCTGGCCCCATCTGGCAAAGCAGTTGCAGCTTCACGGCCATAACGTCACCATTGGCGAGCTGGAGAACGGCCGGTATCAGGTTATCAAAAATCTGGAAGTGGCTGATTTTATCCCTCTTGGGATGAAGCTGGAACAGGATGGGCGCACCTTTACCGTCGATCAGGTCGATTACGCTGCGGGCCGCGTCAGTCTGCGGGATGATACCTTTGCGGCTGGCACCGGCTTTTCCATCTTCCGCAGTGAGCCGGTAGCCGTGGTGCGGGAATGGGTGGAACACCAGCAGGAAAAAGACCTGGCTGTGGCAGCTCGTACAGAGGAAATGCTTGTTGGAGCTGCCGCCGCTTACGGACAGTCCCAGCTTGATACCGCAAAAGGGCTGATTTCCGAGTTTTGTGAACGGAAATACGGCTCCGAGGTGGAATTTACCGACCTGCAGCATATCGGGCTGGCCTGCACCACCACTGAGGACGAAAAGCACATCCTTCAGGTGGACGCGAATCTGGTGGATTATGCCATCTGCTATCTGGTAGACGGGGTGCAGGTACATCAGGACAAATACGAAACCCTCTCAGACCTGATTGACCAGGAGCTTTCTGCGCTGGATTTTGACAACCTCATCCGCACAGGAATGGACGCGATACCGGAGGAACCGGTAGCCCCGGACTTGACCGGCCAGCCCGTTACCCGCGAGGGTGATACCCTGACGATTGGGAACGGCCCCGCCACCCATGAAGTTGATATTACTGTGTCCGATGAAGAATGGGAGCAAATCAAAGAAGCTATTCCTGACCAGCAGGAAAAGCAGCCCCAGGTCACAACGGAAACGGAAGTAGTCTATTCGGGAGAGAAAAACCGCCTTCCCTTTGATGTAGTCATAGAAAAGCTGCACATCGAGGAGCCGGAGCGCATCTCCACACCGGCCGTCCAAAACTTCCACATCACCGATCCTGACCTGGGCGCAGGCGGGCAAAAGACAAAATACCAGAACAACGTGGCTGCAATCCGGCTTTTGAAGGACTTGGAGGCCCAGGGCCGCAGCGCGACGCCGGAGGAACAGGAAGTCCTATCCCGCTATGTTGGGTGGGGCGGCATTCCCCAGGCATTTGACGAAACCAATGAAAAATGGGCTTCGGAATATGCAGAGTTAAAAACGCTGCTGACCCCGGAGGAATATGCTTCTGCCCGTGGTTCTACCCTGAACGCACACTTTACCAGCCCCACCGTGATTGAGGGAATGTATCAGGCGTTGGAGCAGATGGGCGTTCATCCGGATACCGTCCTGGAGCCTGCAATGGGCGTGGGCAACTTCTTTGGCCTTATGCCGGAGTCCATGCAAAATGCTACCCTGATGGGTGTGGAGCTGGACAGCATTACCGGGCGGCTGGCAAAACAGCTTTATCCCCAGGCCAACATCACTGTGGACGGCTTCGAGCGCGTCAACCTGCCGGACAATTCCATCGACCTGGCTGTGGGAAACGTACCTTTTGGCAGCTACAAGCTGGCCGATCCCCGGTACGATAAGCAAAACCTTCTCATTCACGACTACTTTTTCGTGAAAACGCTGGATAAGGTACGGCCCGGAGGAATCGTGGCTTTTATCACCTCAAAAGGTACGCTGGATAAACAGGATTCCACTGTGCGGGAATATCTGGCGCAGCGGGCTGACCTTTTAGGCGCGGTACGCTTGCCAAACAACGCCTTTTCCCGGAACGCCGGTACGGATGTGACCACGGATATTTTGTTCCTGCAAAAACGGGCGCAGCCGCCGGAGCAGGTGCCGGATTGGGTACATTTGGGACAGACCGCAGACGGAATCCCCATCAACCGCTACTTTGAAACCCACCCGGATATGGTGCTTGGCACGATGGCCTGGGACAAAAGTATGTATGGGAACGAATGGGAAACTACCTGCGCTCCGATTCCTGGGATTGAGCTGGCCGACCAGTTGAGCGAAGCCCTTTCAAAACTTTCCCCGCCGGATCAGCAGCTTCTCTCCCAAAAAGGTGCGGTGGAAGTCCAGGAACTATTAGAACGAATGGAAACCGCTGATGTAGAAGCCCGAAATTTCAGCTACACGGAGGTCGGCGGTAAGCTCTACTTTGTGGAGGATGGCGAGCGGATTCCGGTGGAGGTTCCCGCCACCACGGAAAAGCGTATCCGTGGTATGATCGGCCTGCGGGGTGTGACCCGAAACCTCATTGAATTGCAGCTTTACGGCGGCACCGACGAGGAAATCCGGACAGCCCAGGAAAAATTGGGAAAAGCCTATGACGCTTATACCGCAGAATACGGCCTCTTAAACAGCACCGGCAATAAGCGGGCCTTTGAACAGGATTCGTCCTACTGCCTGCTGTGTTCCCTGGAGATTCTGGACGAGGACGGGAACCTGGAACGCAAAGCAGATATGTTCACGAAGCGCACCATCAACCAGCAGGTCACGATTGACCATGTGGACACCGCCAGCGAAGCACTGGCTGTTTCCATCGGGGAACGCGCCCGTGTGGATTTGGACTATATGGCCTCCCTGTTAGGCACTCCCGGCGAAACCGACAGCATCATCCGCGACCTGAAAGGGGTGATTTATAAAAATCCGGAAGCCGGCGGCGGCCCGCTGAACGGATGGGAAACGGCAGACGAGTATTTATCCGGCAACGTCCGGAAGAAGTTGGCCGCTGCGCGGGCGGCGGCTGAGAATGACCCTATATTTGCGGAAAATGTGGCCGCACTGGAACAGGCGCAGCCAAAAGACCTCTCCGCTGCGGAGATTGATGTGCGGATCGGCGTTACCTGGATTGACCCGCAGTATTATACCCAATTCGTCCATGAACTCTTAAAACCGCCTTTCTATCTCAAGAAGGACATACAGGTGCGCTATTCCCCGGCCACCGGCGAATGGAATGTGAGCGGAAAATCGCGGGACAGCCTAAACAATTCCCTGGCCTATGTGACCTACGGAACCAAACGGAGAAACGCCTACGCCATCATTGAGGACAGCCTGAACCTGAGGGACACACGGATATATGATACCGTCCACAATCCGGATGGCACTACCAGCCGTGTGTTCAATGCCAAAGAAACCATGCTGGCCCAGCAGAAGCAGGAACAGATCCGGGAAGCATTCAAGGATTGGATTTGGAAAGATCCAGCCCGACGTGCCGACCTGTGTCAGAAGTACAATGAACTCTATAACGCCATCCGGCCCCGCAGCTACAACGGGGAGCATATCCGGTTTTCCGGTATGAATCCGGAAATTTCCCTGCGGCCCCACCAGCGCAACGCGGTAGCCCGGATGCTCTACGGTGGAAACAGCCTGCTGGCTCATTGTGTGGGCGCGGGCAAGACCTTTGAGATTGTGGCGGCGGCGATGGAATCCAAACGCCTGGGGCTGGCAAAGAAAAGCCTTGTGGTGGTTCCCAACCATCTGACCGAACAATGGGGCGCGGATTTTTTGCGGCTTTATCCCGGAGCCAATGTGCTGGTGGCGACGAAAAAGGATTTTGAACCGGCGAACCGGAAAAAGTTTTGCAGCCGGATTGCCACCGGCGATTATGACGCGGTGGTAATTGGACACAGCCAGTTTGAAAAAATCCCCCTTTCGCCGGAGCGTCAAAAAGCTATCCTTCAGGAGCAGATCGATCAGGTGATCGACGGTATTCAGGAGGCAAAGGCCCAGGACGGGGAACGCTACACCATCAAGCAGTTGGAAAAATCCAGAAAGAACCTAGAAACGCGAATGAAAAAGTTAAATGACCAGAGCCGCAAGGATGATGTGATTACCTTTGAGGAATTGGGTGTCGATAAGCTGTTCGTGGACGAGGCACACGGGTTCAAAAATTTGTTTCTGGCAACAAAAATGCGGAATGTGGCGGGTATCGGCCAGTCCGAAGCGCAGAAATCTTCCGATATGTTTGCGAAGTGCCGGTATCTGGATGAAATTACCGGCGGGCGCGGTGTGGTCTTTGCCACCGGCACCCCGGTCAGCAATTCGATGGTGGAACTTTACACCATGATGCGCTACCTGCAATACGACCTGCTAAAGTCCAGCGGCCTGGAGCATTTCGATAGTTGGGCGGCCAACTTTGGCGAAACCATCACTGCTTTGGAGATGGCCCCGGAAGGGACGGGCTTTCGCAGTAAGACCCGGTTTGCAAAGTTTTTCAATCTTCCGGAACTCATGGCCATGTGGCGGGAGGCTGCTGACATTCAGACGGCGGATATGCTGCGCCTGCCGGTTCCGGCGGCGGAGAAAATCACCGAAGTTACCACCCCCAGCGACTTCCAGCGGGATTTGGTGGCCGACCTGGGGGAACGGGCCGAAGCGGTACGCAACCGGGAGGTGGAGCCGCGCGAGGACAATATGCTCAAAATCACCTCGGATGGCCGCAAGCTGGCCCTGGATCAGCGGCTGTCTGATCCGACGCTGCCGGACGATCCGGAAAGTAAGGTCAATGCCTGTGTCCGGAATGTGTTGCAGGTTTGGCAGGACACGGAGGAAATCAAGGGGACGCAGCTTGTATTCTGCGACCTGTCTACCCCAAAGGGGGATGGTTCCTTCAACGTCTACGACGATATGAAGCAAAAGATGATGGCCCAGGGCGTACCGCCGGAAGAAATCGCCTTTATTCACGATGCAAAGACGGAGGTTCAGAAAGCGGAGCTTTTTGCAAAGGTGCGGAAAGGACAGGTTCGTGTGCTGCTCGGCTCCACGGCCAAAATGGGCGCGGGCACCAACGTACAGACCCGCCTTACCGCACTGCACCATCTGGATTGCCCCTGGCGGCCTGCCGACATTGAGCAGCGCGAGGGCCGCATTTTGCGTCAGGGCAACATGAATCAAACCGTGAAAATCTATAAGTACGTCACGGAGAATACCTTTGACGCATATAACTGGAGCATTTTGGAGAACAAGCAGAAATTCATCGGCCAGTTGATGAGCGGCAAAAATCCCTCCCGTTCCTGTGAGGATGTAGACGAGGCTGCTTTAAGCTATGCCGAGGTTAAGGCCCTGGCCTCCGGCGACCCGCGCATTATTGAAATGACCGACCTGGACAGCCAGGTGACAAAGCTGAAACTTCTGAAAGCCAACCATGAGGGACAGCGGTATATGCTGGAGGATCGGCTCATTCAGTTTTTCCCCAAAGCGATTAACGGCACAAAGGAACAGATCCAGGGGCTTGAGGGAGATTTAGCGGTTTTGCAGGCCCACCCCCAGCCGGATAAGGAGCATTTCTCCATCACAGTGGCAGGCCAAACCTACACAGAGCGCAAGGCCGCAGGTCAGGCCATCATTGATGCCTGCACGAAAATGACCGATGTTTCGCAGCGGGTGGAGCTTGGCGAATACCGAGGCTTCCCCATGACCCTGTGGGCCGATACCGCCACGCAGAAATTCCAGGTGACGATGAAGCAAAACCTGTCCCACACCATTGAGCTGGGCAGCGATCCGGTAGGCAACATCGCCCGTCTGGATAATGCCCTGGCAGCCATCGCGGAAAATCTGGAGCAGAACAAAGGCAAGCTGGAAAATCTGACCGCGCAGATGGAGGAGGCAAAGCTGGAGGTGAAGCGGCCTTTCCCCCAGGAACAGGAGCTGGTTGAGAAAACCTCCCGTCTGAACGTGCTGCGGATTGCCCTGAATATGGATGGAAAATCCACCGGCAAACGGGAGCGGGACAAAGAGGAGCTGGATGGAGGAAAGCCCTCCATCAAAGGAATGCTAAAACGTCTTGGGGTTGAATCGGCAGCGACCGCTTCTCCCCCGCAAAAGGACAAGGATATGGAGGTGGCAATCTGATGAAACCACGCAGCGGGCGCACCATTCCCCTTTACTTCAAGGTGTCGCCGCAAGAAAAGGAAATCATTGATGAAAAGATGGCGCAGCTTGGTATCCACAACCAGCGGGCATACTTGCGGAAAATGGCGGTGGATGGGTATGCGGTGCAGGTGGATATGTCCGACTTCAAAGCTCTGGTGTCCCTGCTGCGTAACTGTTCCAATAATCTAAATCAGATCGCCAAACGGGTGAACAGTACGGGCAATCTCTATCAGGAGGACATAGCCGACCTGCAGGAGCGATACCGGGAGCTTTGGGGCGCGGTCAGTACCCTTTTAGGGAAACTGACGGATTTATAAATCACGCCTTTACTTTCACACTTTAATGTGATATAGTCAGCTTGTAAACCAGCTTCTAAGGAGGTCGCCCCTATGAGAATACTTTTGAAAATTTTACTGTTCCCTGTGGTTCTGGTGCTGACGGTTTTGGTGGCCTTTTGTCGCTTCTTCTGTCTGTTCTCCGGCCTGATCCTTGGCATCCTGGCGGGACTGTTGTTCCTGATCGGGCTACTGGTGCTGTTCGCAGGACGGGTGGACGGCTTCATCGGGTTTATGGTGCTGGCGTGGCTTGTCAGTCCCTACGGCCTGCCGCTGGCAGCCTCCTGGCTGACGGAGCGGGTGGCAGACTTCAACCGGATGTTAAAATCCATTTAATCTATGACTTGCGGGCGCGGCTCTTTTCTGTGAGGGCCGCGCCCCTATTTTTTCGGGAAGGAGGGCCAGTGGATGGCAATTTCAAAAATCAAACCGCGCCACGCCAGCGAAGGCCGAAGTATTGCGGCGGTTCTGAAAGACCGGATTGACTATGACAAGAATCCGGACAAGACGAAGGGCGGGCTGCTGGTGTCCTCTTATCAGTGCGACCCGGATACCGCGTGGCAGGAATTTGCCCTCAGCAAGCAGATTTACGAAACGGAAACTGGTCGCAAACGCGCACCGGAAAACGATGTAATTTCTTATCTGATTGTCCAGTCCTTTAAGCCTGGGGAAATCACGCCAGAGGACGCAAACAAGCTGGGGTATCAGCTTGCTTTGGAGTTTACCGGCGGGCAGCACCAGTTCCTTGTCGCTACCCATGTGGATAAGAAACACATCCACTGTCACATCGAATTTAACAGCACTGCCCTGGACTGTTCTCACAAGTTCAATAACTACTGGAATACCTATCAGACGATCCGAAAAATCAATGACCGCCTGAGCCGGGAACACGGCCTTTCCGTGATTGAAAAGCCCAAAGAAAAAGGCAAGCATTATGCAGAGTGGGCGAACGCACGGCGCGGCACAAGCTGGAAGGATAAGTTGCGCCGGACGATTGACCGGGTACTGCCTACGGTGTCAAGCTACGAGGAATTTCTTGCTGCCATGCGCCGGGAAGGATATGAGATCCAGACCACCCGGAAAGTCCTGAGTTTTCGTCTGGCCAGTGAGGGGCAGGAACGGTTTACCCGTGCGAAAACTCTGGGAGCCGATTATACGCAGGAGGCCATCCAGGAGCGCATTGGGCAGCCGGTGAAGCGCCCGCGCCGGAGGGCTGCGCCGCTTCAAAAGAATGGCCGGGTCAATCTGCTTTTGGACATCCAAAGCCGCTTGCAGGGACGCGGGCCGGGCTATGAACGCTGGCTGAAAATCCATAACCTGAAAGAAGCGGCGAAAACGCTGAATTATCTGACCGAGCATAATATCACGGACTATGAGTTGCTGGCAGCGCGGGCCGCTTCCGTGTCCGAGAATTTTGATAAAACAGCAACTTCCATCAAGCAGTATGAACATCGGATGGAGCAGATCGCGGAGCTGAAAAAGCATATCATCAACTATGCGAAAACCCGCGATGCCTATGCGGCTTACCGGAAAACCAGCCCCAGGGAGAAGCCACGGTTCCGGGCAGCCCATGAAGCGGAGCTGCTTTTGCACGAAGCTGCTAAACGGGCCTTTGACGAGTTTGGAGAAAAGAAGCTGCCGACGGTCAAAACCTTGCAGGCAGAATACAGTGACCTGCTGGCAAAGAAAAAGGCCGCCTACGAAGATTATAAGCGGCTCCGGAAAGAGAATCAGGAGTTGCAGACCGTAAAGGCCAATGTGGACGCACTATTAAGGATCGAGCAGGTGCAGGAGTACCAGCGAGAGAAAGAAAACAATCAGGAACAGGGCCGGTAAAACCGCTCTGCGGGTTTGTCGCCTGTTTGCCAAAAAGCGAAAGCCGGGAGCCGCGTCAGGGGTGCGCGAAGTGCATTTATTTACCCTTGACGCGGCCTCCGGCTTTTGCTATGCCTCCGGCAGAGAAGCGTCCTTTTGGACGCGCAAGCCACCATGCCCTGCATGGTGTTCGGACCGCACATTTTGCCGGGCCGGGGGTTTGGGGAACGCCCCAACAAGCAGGAAAGGATATTCCTTTCCATTGCTTGCAAAAATTATCCCGAAATTAGGATAGCAAATAACTGCTGAATATTTTTTTCAATTTACTGCGAATAATTTGTCTTTTACATCCAAATAAAGTATAATCTAAATACCTGAATTGAAAGGATGTGGAATCCATCATCAATAACTCATACGCATTTCATAATATCTATTCACTTGACAATGAGAACAAAGCAAGTACATTGCATGAGGGAAATGAGTCAGGCGAAGGAACGATGAGGCGCTTTGAAATTGCGCCTGGTATTCAAATTACCTATAACGATTTGAAAATGGATTCTTGTTTTCACCCTATCCGATTTGAAAAAGACTTTTTGCAGATCAATCATTGTTTGGAAGGCTGTTATGAATGTGAATTGGAGGGGGGTGCAGTCAGTTTTCTGGGCGAAGGTGATCTTTGCGTGGATTACCTCTCCAAAGACAAACAGGTGTTCCTTGGCTCCCGTATCCCTCTGAAAAAATACCGAGGCATCACCGTACTGCTGGAAATGGAAACGGCACAGCAAACCTTGGATCAGGGCTTTCAACAAGCTCATATCAGTTTGGAACAGATAAAAGAACGCCTGTGTTCAGATGGGCGTTCCCTTATCATCAAATCCAAGCACGAAATCGACCATATTTTCAGCGAACTGTACTCGGTAGATGAGCGTATCCAGGTTCCGTACTTTTGGATCAAGGTCATCGAATTGCTGCTGTTTTTAAGTCTCCTGGATGGCAGCGCAGTTTGTCGGCCGCAACAGTTTTCTGCGGACATCTCCAAACGGACACAGGAGGTTTACCAGTATATCATTGAAAATCCCTTTACCAAAGATACCATTCAGGATCTGGCCTGTATGTTCGGACTGGCAGAGTCTAGCTTGAAAAGATGCTTCAAATCTATTGCCGGGGCCTCCATTGGCACCTTTGTCAAGACGAAACGCATGGAGGCCGCTGCCGAAATGCTGGTTTCAGAGCCGACTTTGAGCATTGGGGAGATTGGAAGTGTGGCGGGATATGAAAATCAAAGCAAGTTTTCTGCCGCATTCAAATCTGTTATGGGAGTGACCCCGCAGGCATATCGCCACAAATATTGCTGACCTGATTGGAGTAAAATCCGGCCCATTCGGTTATAGAATGTACCACCCTGGTATGCTATCATTATTGATGTGCCAATGGTGAGTACGCTGTGAAGCAGCCGCTGAAC
>UMII01069976.1_pt1 | contig 114113 bp, 99 predicted proteins | sample 1965731 | NCBI WGS metagenome assembly UMII01 (sample SAMEA4836118, study PRJEB28245) | human gut metagenome | biome: gut microbiome; material: fecal sample | place: Denmark | collected 2008
GTGGCGGAATCGGAGGCGGTGCACAGACAGCGTTAGCGGCAGCAGGCATTAAGCTTTTCGGAGGAGTTTCCGGAGATGCGGATAAGGCAGTAGAAGCTTTTATCAATGAAACACTTGAGTATAATCCAAATGTGAAGTGTTCTCACCATGAGCACAACCACGGGGAAGGACATACATGTGGCGAGCATGGATGTGGAAGCCACAGCTGTCATTAAGAAGAATAGTAAAAAATAATAAATAATACGAAAGGATGTGCCAAGGTAATGGAGAAGTTACCGCAGCACATCCTTTTGTGTTATTTTCATATTGATTATTTCTTACTTGCCGAAAGTAATGAATGGAACGTATCATAATTATTAAGCACCCAGAGAAACCGAAAAATATTGAATACAAGGTATCTTACCTGATAAAAGTGAAAAGTACATGAAGACGATCGTAGTTTTTGTATTGAGAAATATTCGACTCGGAGCAACCACTGACGGATTGGTAAGAAAAGAAAGATATGAGCTGCCGTCGGAAGCAGATATGAAAGAGTCAGGGCAGAGATGAGACTGTCCATATACATTTTTTACTTTCAGAGTTACTGTTCACTCCGTTCACAGCAACTTGGTCAAAATCCATTCCATATCACCTTCGGTGATGGGATTTTGCCCTGTATGTCTCGGGATTTTGCCATATTCATGACAAAACACCTCGCGGAATATTACCTGTGAACAGCAACCTTTCAGACCATACACATCTTCCAGAGTCAGATGAAAAAGATTGATTTGACAAGAAAAACCGCTTATAATTTGAGTAAGAAAGATAAAAATCAGGAGACCAGCTATGAAGTTTTTTGATGCAATATTCAAAAAGAAAAAAGAGGCGGAAACTACTGCGAACACATCCGTATCAAAATCAAAGGAAGCTCAGAGCCTTAAAGAATTAGAGGGAGTTTTGCAAAAATTGCAGGAAAGCGACCACTATATTGCAAGAAGTGAATACTACGAGCAGGTCAGAGAATATGCAGAAACAGTTTCATTTATGCGAAAGATGGACGAGGCGGATATGCTGGTGGAGTTTTGCAGTAAAAACGGACTGTCTCCGGAGAATGTGCGTGAGCTCTGCACAAATTATGAAAATATTGTATCTTTTGTGGATAATATAAATGAGAATTATCTTTCAAGAAAGAAAAACGAAGAAAAAGAGTATCTGGATAATATTCTGAAAGACATAGACCCTGATATTTGTCTGGATGAAAATCAGAGAGAGGTAATTCTCTCTGATGAAGATTATGGGCTGGTCGTTGCCGGAGCTGGTGCGGGAAAAACAACAACTGTCGCGGCAAAGGTTAAATATCTGGTGGAGAAACAACATATTGATCCGTCGCAGATTTTAATGATTTCTTTCACAAATAAAGCAGTGAATGAGCTGCGGGAACGAATTAACAGAGACTTAAATATTCCCTGTCCGATTGCAACCTTTCATTCCGCAGGAAACGCGATACTTCATAAGAATGATCCCCAGAATCTTAATATTGTAGATTCTAATAAACTGTTTTGTTGTATACAGCGATATCTGAAAGATAAAATTTTGCGAGAGCCGGTTATGGTAAAGAAACTGGTATTATTTTTTGCGTCATATTTTGATGCGCCTTACGAAGGGGACGATATTAATGACTTTTTTAATCATGTGGCACATGCAAATTATGCAACCATGCGAAGTGAACTTGAAGATTTTCGGACAGAAGTAATTGATCGTAAAACGCGAAATAAAGTAACGATTCAGAATGAAGTAGTACGTTCTTATCAGGAAGTAGAGATTGCTAATTTTTTCTATCTTAATAATATTGATTACGAGTACGAACCTGTATATAAATATAATATTATGCTGTCCCGTAAACCGTACACTCCCGATTTTATCATTCGTCAGAATGGACAGGAGATATATGTTGAACATTTTGGAATTACAGAAGATGGTCAAAATTCGCTTTATACTGAAGAACAGTTGAACATGTACAAAAAGGCAGTAAATGATAAAATCCTTTTTCATAAAAAACATGGAACAACGCTTATTTATACATTTTCTTCTTATAAAGACGGACGAAGTATCTCTGCACATCTGGAAGAGAAACTGCGTCAGCATGGAATTGAGCTGAAACGCCGCTCTGATGAGGAGGTGGCGAAGAAACTGGTATCTTCGGAAGAAAACAGATACATTAAGAGATTGATTATACTGGTATCGAATTTTATTCGAAATTTCAAAGTAAACGGATATGATGAAGATGACTTTGCGGTATTGAATCAAAAAACAGATAATGTAAGAACAAAATTATTTCTGGAGATCAGCCAGGCATGTTATCTGGAATACAAAAAGTGGCTGATTGAAAATCATGCAGTCGATTTTGAGGATATGATCAATGAGTCTGCACGTGTTTTAAATAATGTAAAAGAAATGAAACAGAAACTGGATTTTAAATATCTGATTGTTGATGAATATCAGGATATTTCGCGGCAGAGATTTGATCTGGTTAAAGCTTTTTCGGAGGTGACATCTGCGAAGGTTATGGCGGTCGGTGATGACTGGCAATCCATTTATGCATTCAGTGGTTCGGATATCACCCTTTTTACAAAGTTTGAAGAAAAAATGGGATATGCCAGACTGATGAAAATTGTCCATACATATCGTAATTCGCAGGAAGTCATTGATATAGCAGGAAATTTTATTCAGAAAAATACTTCACAGATTCGTAAATCCCTTATTTCGCCAAAGCATATTGAAAATCCTGTAATTATTTATACATATGACAGTACAATGAAATCGCCGAATGCGCACAGAAGAAGTGGGGCGGATTATGCAATTGCGTATGCTGTGCAGACATCATTGGAACAGATTATAAAATATGCAAAACAAGATGGAAAAGATCCATATAGTTTAAAAATATTGCTGTTAGGGAGATTTGGCTTCGATGGTCAGCGTCTGACCAGGACCGGTATGTATGAATATGTTAACCGGGGATCAAAGGTTAAATCGGTAAAATATCCGCAGATGAATATTACTTTTATGACAGCACATGCGTCAAAAGGACTGGGCTATGATGAAGTAGTTGTAATTAATGGCCGCAATGAAACGTACGGATTTCCATCAAAGATTGAAGATGATCCTGTTTTGTCACTGGTTGTAAAAGAGGACAGAAGCATGCAGTATGCGGAAGAGAGACGCCTTTTTTATGTAGCAATGACTCGGACAAAAAACAGAGTTTACTTTATAGCTCCGGAGCAAAATCCATCGGAGTTTCTTCTCGAAATCAAGAATGAATATAAAAATGTTTCGCTTTGTGGGACCTGGTCAGAAGAACCGGTTATTTTGGAGCGAAAAAAATGTCCGGTATGTGGATTCCCTATGCAGCTCAGATATAAACCGGCATATGGACTGCGCCTGTATATTTGTACAAATGAGCCCGAAGAGTGCAGTTTTATGACAAATCATATTATGGGTAAAAAGCTGGGAATTATGAAATGCCCGGACTGTCAGGATGGATATTTAATTGTAAAATTCAGCGAGAACAGACAGTATTTTTTAGGCTGCACCAATTATCAGAATAATGGGAAGGGCTGTAATAAAACATTATCTGCAAAAGAATATTACAAGCTTATGGACTATGATGTTACCGAACTGGACTGGTTACCCAAAAAGGAAATAAAGGAAGAGAATACGAAAACGCAGCAAAAAACAATAGAATATGTAAGTCATAATGAGCAGCATAAAAATGATAACTGGGAACAGAAAATTCTGGATAAAAATGCGGATTCTGAAAATAGTCGTAAAAAGTATCCGGAATATAAAGGGCACAGCTTGTTTGAAATTGTTGAAACAATCATGAATGCATTGGTTCATATAAGTGAGAAGAAATATTTTGGTGTGTCGATACTGAGTGGGGTTTTGCGGGGATCAAATGCTGAAAAAATAAAAAAGAATGGATTGGACAAAGTAAAAGAATATAGCGCATTATCATATTTGTCCGGGGAAGAAGTTACGAGACTGATCTACTGGCTGATCGGACGTCATTATATCATTAAGACTGCGGGGCAATATCCGGTTCTTCACATTACAAATGAAGGATTGAAATATGCGGAACTGTTTACACCAAGAATTGCGGGAAATCTTCGGAAATGGCTGGAGACAGAAGCGGACAGACGGTTATTAGATGAGCAGGATATTTGAGTTTCAGTCAGAAAAGTGGTGATATTTATGACAAAAGATGAATGGTATGCCCAGCTCTTTGAAAGACTTAACAATTTCAGATTTCGGAGCAGTTTTCATTTGAAGCAGAAAGATATTGATTATATAAATGAAAAGGGGAACATAAGTGAAAGAGAACTATAAACACCGGACAGGACTTTACAGAGGCCTCCTTTTTTTAATACTGGCAATGTTTGCGGTCGCAAGCGTATCTTCTGCGGCAACGAAAATTCAGGTACAGGCCGCATCAAAGAAGAACACGAACAGTAATCAAAAAACCAGCAGAAAAATTATCAGACTTATGGATAAATCCGGAAACTACCTGATTTATACAGGATATAACTGGTGGCTGAAAGACAAAAACGGAAAGAAATTAACCGGTATGCGATGCATCAGAGTGCCGGCAGGGCAGAAACTGAGATCCGGCTATTATATGTTTGACGGCAGGGGCTGTTTATGTAAGAGGAGAAGATTCTACAGAGTCAACACGGTTATTGGCAGCAAGAGATTTAAAGGAACTTATTATTTTTGTGGAGATTATGGAAGCTTATACAGGAGAGCCGGATGGAAGACCATAAATGGATATACCTATCTCCTTGGATTTGAGGGGAAACGATATGAAAACCGATGGAAATATGGATACTATTTCAATGCAAATGGCAAAATCGTAAAAAACAGAAAAATATCAGAAGGTGTTTATGTTGATTGTGATGGGCACAGATGTACGGAAGCAGAGATGGAAATCAGCAGTCTGAAGAAAAAACTGCAGACGATGTTGAACAGTTATTATGGTTCATGGTCAGTTTATGTGAAAGATTTAAAGACTGGCGGGGTGGTCAATCTGAATGAAAGTGCCATGTATTCTGCGAGTATAATCAAACCTTTTGTAATGGCATCGACTTTTGATCAGATTCAAAAGGGAAACTTGTCATACAGTTCCACGATAAAAGGACTTCTTCGCGAGATGATCACAGTAAGTGACAACGAGGCATACAATCAGCTGGTTAAATACAACAGTACATCCAGAAGTTTTTTGAGTGGGGCATCTGTTGTTAATAGATATCTTGAGAAAAATAAATACACAAAAACCGGCTGCCATCATACATTACATCCGGCATCTTCGGCATCAGTCGGCGATGGACGGAGTAATATCACCTCGGCAAAAGACTGTGGCATTCTTCTGGAACATATTTACAACGGAACCTGTGTATCTTCAAGATATTCAAAAGAAATGCGAAACCTTTTACTTGCCCAGACAAGAAGATGGAAGATACCGTCAGGTATTCCATCCGGAGTCAGAGTTGCAAACAAAACAGGCGAGACATCCAGTGTTGAGCATGATATGGCGATTGTCTACGGAAAGAAAAAAGATTACATAATCTGTGTATTTTCAAATACAGGCAGTGAGAATTATGCACTTCCGCGTATTCGGGAGATTTCAAGAACTGTATATAATTATCTGAACTGAATATGCAAAAACAAAAGAAAACCTCTTCCACCGACTTGTCAATTTGTCGGACAGAAGAGGTTTTTCACTTATATAGAATTTTTTATCTGGTTACATACCTGTGTGTACACATGGTATCTGTCTCTGCCATTATGTTTTGCTTCATACAAGGCCGTATCGGCATTTTTGTAAAGATCCATATAGCAACTGCCGGCTTCGGGAGCGAATGCAATGCCAACACTGATCGTAACATACTTTCCGTTCATTTCCTCGAAGGGAAGATTACGGACATTTTCAATCAGTTTGTTGATGCGCGCAGAGGCGATTTCCTTTGATTCTGTATTTCGCATGTAAATGACAAATTCATCACCGCCGATTCTTCCGATAATATCATCTTTCCGGAAATGACGGAAAAATGTTTTGCTGAGCTTATGGAGAACCGTATCACCGACAGCATGACCGTACTGGTCATTGACTTCTTTGAATTTATCTATATCGAGAATGACAAAAGTGCCTTTTTCATTGGGCATCTGTGTCAGGATCCTGTTGATATATTCTTCCGTAGCGCGTTTGTTGTAAGCACCGGTCAGTCCGTCAAGCTGTGCAGTTCTGAGAAGTATTTCGTTTTGTTTGCGATTGGTTCGGATAATATAAAAAACAAGAAGGAGAACCAGAATCAGGAATACACCAAGAAGTATACTTTCATCAGTTTTGATAAACTCATAAGATCCCTGTGCATTTGCAACAGGAATTACATAGCAGATCATCCAGTCGTTCATTCCGAGTCGGGTATAGGAGAGATACTGTGCGGTAGCAGAGTCGGAAGCTGTACGCACCTTTACGGTTCCGCCAGTTCCATTTTGAAAGTCCTGACGGACATTTTGCAAAGTAGCATTGGATAATAAGTTTTTGCGTTCATAAAACTTGAAGAAATTATCCCCATATGTAATTTTGTGGTAAGCCGGATCACCGTCATAAGCAATGATCTCCCCCAGCTGGTTAACGATCAGGCTGTATCCGGAATTATCAAATACATCATTAAAAAGCATGCGGCTTAGAGCGGTTACATTATAGGAACCACCAAGTACAGCGATGACATTACCATTCTGATAAACGGGGACGCCAAGGATTACGCGGGTTTCTTTATCTATACTGCTTTCAAGTGGATCACTTAAGGTTTCGTTTCCCTGTATAGCTTCCTGAAAATAGTACCGCTGTGAAACATTTTTTTCGGCTCCGTTATCATAATGAGCGGTGCCGTCCGTTTCAATCAGTGCTGTTCGTTCAAAGTCTGTATTTTCTGCCATGGAAACGAGCAGTTCCATATTTTCATCGGACAGAAGCGCGGAAGATTGCCCCATCTTATCTGCGATACTGTTCAGAAATCCATAATGAATCTGAAGAATGGAAAGAATATGGTCACTTTGCCTTGAAACAGTATCGGTCATGATATTTTGCGAGTTGGTGTCGATAGAACTCCGTATATTGATCAGAAAAATACTGAGGCTTACTGCCAATGCGCAGATAAACATCAAGATTGCGGATATGTAATTAACAGCATGATCTAGTTTCTTTTTCATATGCATTCCTCCGTTTCCTGTGGGCTTAGGATAATTACAGTATAAATGATTCTTATGTGTAATGCAAAAAGAATTACCGAATCTGTCCCTGACAGACATTATGTGCAAAAAGTGCATAAAAACTCTTGACGTGAAGAAAAATGAGAGGTAAAATAAAGTCACCTTTTAGCAAGGTAAAGCATAAGAGTAAATTCTATGAAGGGAATCAGTAGAAGCAGAGGAAACTGTCTACAGAGAGCTGTGTATGGTGGGAAGCAGCGACAGAACTGTTTTGAATATCATCCCTGAGAAGGAAGACCGAACGTTTTGCAGAACCGCCAGTAGGTTTTCACGGTAGCTCCCCGTTACAGGAGACGCGTATGCCGGTACGTTGCAGAATCGTACTTGTTTCAATGGAGAAACAGGGTGGTTGCGGAATGATATATCTATCCGTCCCTGATGGGGCGGATTTTTTTATGCCCAAAAGATCTGAAACCAGGAGGTCTGAAACCGGAACAAAATACAAAAAAGGGGAAGAGAGTATGAAAGTTTACAAAAAACTCATGAATGCACTTGCAGCAGTCGAAAAAGTCGTACTGATTGTATCTACGTTGCTGATCCTGGTGCTGACAGTGGGAAATGTATTTTCCCGTAAAGTGATCCATCGCTCATGGTCATTCACAGAAGAACTGGTTGTAGCGGTATTTGTTCTCATCACACTTCTGGCAGCAGCACTTGCATGTCGTAAAGGTGAACTGGTCAGTCTGTCATTGTTTACTGACCGTCTCCCGGAAAAACTGAAAAAACCGTCTGTGATCCTGATCACGGTTCTGAGCATTGTTTTTTCAGCAATTCTTTTTAAATATGGTATGGATAAGGTTATGACCCAGCTTGCAAACGGTAAGAGAACCTTCGTGCTGAACTGGCCGGAATGGATTTTCTGGTCCTTCGTACCGATCGGTGCAGGATGCATGATTCTTCATTTTATCGAGTTCTGCCTGGATTTCTGCACAGGATATAAAGAAGAAAAGGAGGACAAATAAATGATCAGTGCTGTTTTATTTATTTCATTCTTCATTTTTCTGATCCTTGGTGTGCCGATCGCAATCTGCCTGGGACTTTCCTCAGTATGTGCAATCATTTACTCCGGAACTTCACTTACGATCGTGGCAACCAACATGTATGCCGGAATCAGTAAATTCCTGCTTCTGGCAATTCCGTTTTTCGTATTATCCGGTAACATCATGGCAAAAGCCGGTATCTCCAAACGACTGATCGACTTCGTTGATACCTGCGTCGGCCACAAAAAAGGTGGTATCGCCATCGTATGTGTTATCGTTGCATGTTTCTTCGGAGCAATCTCCGGTTCCGGACCGGCAACTGTAGCTGCCCTTGGTGCAGTTCTGATTCCGGCAATGGTAGAGCAGGGAGGATTTTCCGCGCCGTTTTCCACGGCATTGATGGCGACATCGAGTTCGATTGCGATCGTCATACCTCCTAGTATTGCATTCGTTGTATATGCATCAATCACAGGTGTTTCTATCGCTGATATGTTCACAGCAGGTATCGTACCTGGTATTCTGATGGGTGTTGCGCTTGTAATTGTTGTTATGCTGGAAGCAAAGAAACACAACATTCAGCCTTCCAGAAAAAAAGCAACTGCAAAAGAACGCTGGGCTACATTTAAAGATGCATTCTGGGGATTTTTGATGCCGATCATCATCCTCGGTGGAATCTATGGCGGTATCTTTACACCAACAGAAGCAGCAGCCGTATCTGTTGTATATGGTCTGTTTGTAGGTATGGTCATCTATCGTGAAGTCAAATTCCGTGATCTGATCGACATTTTTGTAGAATCAGCAAAAACAACAGGTGGTATCATGCTGATCGTTGCATGCGCATCCCTGTTCTCTTATGTATGTACGAAATTTGGTATCGCAGACGCTGCATCCGGACTGCTTGCATCTATTGCACACAATCAGTTCGTATTCCTTCTGATCGTAAATATCATTTTCCTGATCGCAGGATGTTTCATCGATGCAAACTCAGCTATGTATATCTTTATCCCGATCATGCTTCCTGTATGCAAGGCACTTGGATATGACGTTGTTGCATTTGGTGTTATGGCAACTGTCAACCTTGCAATCGGTCAGGTAACACCGCCGGTTGGTGTCAACCTGTTCGTTGCAATCAGTATCAAGATCAAAAAAGGTCTGGAGGTTACTCTTCAGCAGATTTCAAAGGCAGTTATGCCGATGATCGCTGCTTCTGTAGCAGTACTTCTTGTAATTACATATATTCCGGCCGTTTCTACAGCTCTGCCAAAAGCTCTTGCAAAGAACGGCGCTTATACAGGAGATCAGTCCTCCTCTGACACAGGAAGCACCGCTTCCAAAGATGCCGGAAACGACAATGATTCCTTCAATACTATTGCGGATTACAGTGATCTTGACTGGCCGGAGATGACATGGAACTTTGCATGCTCCACAACAGAGACAAGTACATGGGCTGATGGTGGACGTAAGTTCGGTGAACTGATGGAAAAAGCAACTGGCGGAAAGATCAAAGTCAATGTATATGCAGCAGACCAGCTTACCAACGGAAATCAGTCCGAAGGTATTCAGGCGCTGATGAATGGAGACCCGGTACAGATCTCCATGCATTCCAATCTGATCTATTCAGCATTTGACCCGAGATTCAATGTTGTATCCCTGCCGTTCATCTATGATTCTTATGATGATGCAGATGCAAAATTTGACGGCGCAGCCGGAGAGAAACTGAAAGAGATTCTTTCTGAGTATGGCCTGCACTGTATGGGTATCGCGGAAAATGGTTTCCGTGAGCTGACTAACAGCAGGCATGAAGTAAAAACTGTCGATGACATGAAAAACTTAAAGATCCGTGTAGCAGGATCAAACCTTCTTATGGAATGCTATAAGAGATGGGGCGCAGATGCGACCAACATGAACTGGTCCGAAACCTACACCGCACTGCAGCAGAACACAGTAGAAGGCCAGGAAAACCCGTTGCCGGCAATTGATGCAGCAAGTGTACAGGAAGTTCAGCCATACTGCTCTATGTGGGATGCAATTTATGACTGTCTGTTCTTCTGTATCAATCAGGATATCTATGACAGTCTGACCGCAGAGCAGCAGGCAGTTGTTGATGAGTGTGGACAGAAAGCAGTAGAGTATGAGCGTTACATCAACCGTTCCGGTGACGAAGAGATCATGAGCCGCTGGGAAGAAAGCAATGGCGTAACTTTCACACAGAAAGAAGATATGGATATTGATTCCTTCAAAGAAGCTGTTGATGGTGTAGACGATTGGTTTGTTCAGGAACTGGAGAGTCAGGGCTATGATGATGCACAGGATCTGGTAGATCTTTTCACAGAAGATTCCATGGATAACGTAGATGATTACAGTGACCTTGACTGGCCGGAAGCAACATGGAACTTTGCATGCTCCACAACGGAGACAAGTACATGGGCAGAAGGCGGACGTAAGTTCGGTGAACTTATGGAAAAAGCAACCGGCGGAAAGATCAAAGTCAATGTATACGCAGCAGACCAGCTTACCAACGGAAACCAGTCCGAAGGTATTCAGGCGCTGATGAATGGAGACCCGGTACAGATTTCTATGCATTCCAACCTGATCTACTCTGCATTTGACCCGAGATTCAATGTTGTATCTCTGCCGTTCATCTATGATTCATACGATGATGCAGATGCGAAGTTTGATGGTGAGGCAGGAGAAAAACTGAAAGAGATTCTTTCAAGCTACGGCCTGCATTGCATGGGTATCGCGGAAAATGGTTTCCGTGAGCTGACCAACAGCAAACATGAAGTAAAAACCGTCGATGACATAAAAAACCTGAAAATCCGTGTAGCAGGATCAAACCTTCTTATGGAATGCTACAAGAGATGGGGCGCAGATGCAACCAACATGAACTGGTCCGAGACCTACACTGCACTGCAGCAGAACACAGTAGAAGGTCAGGAGAACCCGTTACCGGCAATCGATGCAGCGAGTGTGCAGGAAGTTCAGCCATACTGCTCCATGTGGGATGCAATCTATGATTGTCTGTTCTTCTGCATCAACCAGGATCTTTATGATACTCTGACACCGGAGCAGCAGGCAGTTGTTGATGAGTGTGGACAGAAAGCAGTAGAGTATGAGCGTTACATCAACCGTTCCGGTGACGAGGAGATCATGAGCCGCTGGGAATCTAAGAATGGTGTGACATTTACAGATAAAGATGACATGGACATCGATTCCTTTAAGGAAGCAGTAGACGGTGTAGATGAGTGGTTTGTAGAACAGCTTAAAGATGCCGGATACAAAGATGGACAGGAACTTGTAGACCTATTCGAAAAATAAAAATAAAAAGTTTTAAGTCAGAGAAATCCCTGAATTCCGTTGGAGTTCAGGGATTTTTCTGCTTGTTGATTAAATGTACGGACAAGGGTATAATATACTTGTATTATTATGTGATATTGCAAAATGAGGGGGAAATACACGATGAATCCGATCTTGCAAAAGGATATGGAGGACATTTTTTCGCGCAATAACAGCTGGGAACGACTGGAGAAAAGTACAGTACTTCTGACGGGTGCATATGGGATGCTGGCATCTTATATTGTTCATTTTCTGCTGTATGTCAGAACTGTCAGAAATATAAATGTAAAACTGATTGCGGTAGTTCGAAACAAGGACAAATTTGTGCAGAGATTTGGGAATATAGAGGGATTTGACAGTATAGAGATCATTCAGAATGACCTGTCAGAACCGATAGAGATAGATGAAGATGTGGACTATATCATTCATGCTGCATCGCTGGCGAGTCCACAGTATTACAGCGTGTGTCCGGTGGATGTATTGAAACCGAATACGATTGGAAATTATCATCTGCTTGAACTTGCAACAACAAAAAAAGTAAAGAGCTATCTGCTGTTCAGTTCATGTGACGTTTATGGGACACCGAAAGTCGACGGCCTGATTAATGAGACTGCGTTTGGGCATATGGATACACTTGACATACATAACTGTTACAGCGAAAGTAAACGTATGGCAGAAACCATGTGCCGTGCATTCTGGGTACAGCATCAGGTTCCGGTCAGGATTGCACGGATCGCACATACGTATGCACCGACGATGGATATACAGAATGACCCTCGGGTATTTGCTTCCTTTGTAAAAAATATTGTTGCAGGTGAAGACATTGTATTGAAAAGTGACGGCTCCGGGAAGCGTACGTTCTGTTATATTACAGATGCAGTTGCCGGCTATTTTAAGATCCTGTTTGATGGTGCGGAGGGCGAGGCATACAACGTTTGCAATACTTCACAGTTTGTAAGCATTCGTGAGCTTGCAGAATGTCTGACGGAGATTTATCCGGAAAAAAATCTTCATGTAATCTGCAAACAGCGCAGTGAATCTGAAAATTATACAGAAAATAAGGCACTGGTTGGCCATGAAAGGATCCCTGATAATCACAAGCTGCAGGCACTGGGCTGGGAGGCCAGAGTGGATATCAGAGAGGGATTTGGCAGAGTGGTGCAGTATATTGAAAATGAAAACAGGTGAGGATTCAATACTCACAGAATTTATTTACAGGAGCGACAATATAAAAATGAATAACTTCGATTTCAATTTTTATAAAGGAAAAAAAGTTTTAGTTACAGGTCATACCGGATTTAAAGGGGCATGGCTCTGCAGACTTCTGCTCGGACTTGGGGCAGAGGTGACGGGATATGCACTGAAACCGCCGACAGATCCGGAGCTTTTCGGGCTGCTTGACCTCGAAAAAAATATGCGTTCTGTAACCGGAGACATCCGGGATCTTTCTAAATTAACGGGAGTCCTGAAGGCGGCACAGCCGGAAATTGTTCTTCATCTTGCAGCACAGCCGATCGTCCGTGAATCCTATGCGAACCCGGTCTACACTTATGAAACGAATGTAATGGGTACAGTCAATATACTTGAGGCAGTAAGAAGTGCAGGAAGTGTAGCTTCTTTTCTGAATGTTACTACAGATAAAGTATACAAAAATAATGAGTGGGAATGGGGATATCGCGAGACGGATGAATTGGATGGCTATGATCCGTATTCCAACAGTAAATCCTGTTCAGAGCTTGTTACACACAGTTACGAAAAAGCTTTCCTTAAAGAAGCCGGTATTGCAGTGTCTACTGCGCGCGCCGGAAATGTAATTGGCGGCGGTGACTTTGCAGCAGATCGTATCATTCCGGATTGTGTCAGAGCTATGGCGTCCGGAAGGGAAATTGCCGTGCGTAATCCGCATTCAACCAGACCATATCAGCATGTACTGGAACCGCTGGGGGTATATCTGATGATTGCCGGTGTGCAGTATCAGAACAGCTCGAAAGCCGGTTCCTATAACGTAGGACCGGGAGATGAAGACTGCATTACTACCGGAGAGCTTGCAGATCTTTTCTGTGAGGCATGGGGAGGAAAGGCAGCATGGAAAAATCTGTTTCAGGGAGGTCCTCATGAGGCAAATTTCCTCAAACTGGATTGCTCCAGAATCCGCAGTACTTTTGGCTGGAGACCACACTGGCATGTAAAAGATGCCGTACGATATACAGTACAGTGGTATCAGGCATGGCTTGACGGAGAAAATATGGCAGAATATACAGACCGTCAGATAAAAGAATATTTTAGATAAAAACAGAATGGAGCAAAAGGAGTAATGAAAAAGAATCGGGAAATGTTCAGCGGACTGACGGCATGGCTGGTGTCGGCCTGCTTTTTTCTCGGATGTTTTGCAAATAAGCAATTGCTGGAAAAAATAAGTAAACTGGGAAACAGTCATATTTTAATTTATGGAATTACATTGGTCTTGTTTTGTCTGGCATTTCTGGTATGTATGGGGCTTACCGGAAGAATGAAGGGTAAACAAAGCTATTCTGACGGAAATGCGGCAGGGCAGAAAATCCTGTTTTCTGTGCTGCTTCTTTCGCAGATTCCTTTCTGGATCATCTGTGTGGCGAATGAGACAGATCAGGTGAGTTCAGTAGCCGGGAGATATGGATGGCATACACATCCGCTTATATTTGGAATCATTTTGTTTCTTGCAGAACTGCTCATTCTGACATGGATGTATGCAAAAATCTCCGTTCCGGGACGTGATGGAGAATGGATCGTCTGGCTGACTTATGTTGTTCTTACCGTATTGATCCTGTACTCTATGTATACACCGAATATTTTTGGCAGGGGAGAACAGAGTGACTCCTATCATTGCCATGCATATTTTAATTCGGTTTATAACATTTATCAGGGAATGCCGTATACACACAATGTTACCAGTATTTACGGACACTATGCTTTGTTTTTTAAGATTCCGCTGAAATTATTTCATGGGGACTTCAGGGCATTTGTCATGATGCTTGCAATGGTCGGTACATTTGCACATGTATGCGCATTTCTGACATTACAGCTTCTGGTGGAAAGCAGAGCATTGCGGATAGCCGGAGCGCTGGCTATCGCATTTCCAATACTCGGTATGCGTGGGGGATACTACTGGCAGGTATGGCCGCACAGAATAGTTTTTCCAATGATTCTTCTGCTGTATGGAGCTGTGATCCTTAAGAAAAACTACCGGGGATTTATAAGCACGGCGGGGGGATATCTGATCTGTCTGCTTGCAGTTCTGTGGAATACGGAGACAGGAATTTTTCTGGCGATTTCGTGGGCGGCAATGTATGTGTCCCGTTATTTTTCAGAAAACAGAGTGAAGATCGGAAAGCTTCTTATAAATATAGCAGTACATGTTGCAGGAATTGTATTCAGTGTCCTGGGTGCATATGGTACGGTAAATCTGTATAATATTCTGAAACACAGTCCGGTGAATTCACTGGAGGATTTTCTGGTACCGCTTCTTTCAAGCAATTATATGGAAGGGGTTCTACATCTTGATATGCCGCTTTATCCATGTGCTTATATGGCGGTGATCACGCTGTTCCTTATGGGAACCTCTGTGGGATTGTCCGGCTGGTTTCGGGAAGAAAAGAAACAGTGCTGGAATAGAGAACTTATATTTTTGTTGAGCGTAGGTGCACTTGGATGTCTGGTCTATTATATTAATCGTCCGGCATACCATAATCTGGACTGTGTTGCTCTTCCGGCTGCGATTTTGTCGGCATATTTCGGCCAGTACGGTCTTAGATTTATCAGAAACAAAGAATGGAAAAATTTTGGGAAAATTTCATCGACGCATGTATTCCGGGCAGGAGTCGGACTGATCTGTACAGCCGCTGTACTTGCTATGTCTACAGGCACAGTGCTGCAGTTTGCTCAGAACAGTCAGATAAAAGAAAATTTTCACGACATGGAAGATTTTGAAGGGCTGGCAGCTCAGGTGGCTGAGATGGTACCGGAAAACACACCGGCGTTCGGAATCAATATACCGGAGATCTACAGTCTGCTTCAGCGGAGAACAGAATGTTTTACAATGGATTTCAGTGATATGCTTGTCCGTCCGGACAGTTTGAAAGAACTGAAAGATCAGCTGGAACACGCCGAAGTCAGAGGGGCCTTTACCGGAAAATCCTCAATGAAAATATGGAAGCGTAATGATCCTGAGACTTACCGATGGTTCAGGGAACATTATATACTAAAAGATACGATTTCTTTCCAGCAGGAAGAATTTCAATATTATATAGAAAAATAAAATACAGAAGGAGAATATTATGTTTGAAGAAATGACAGAACAGCAGGCCAGAGAACAGATTCTGGAAATGACAAGAAATTACTGCAACAAATATCATAATCAGAAAAAACCATATCAGGAGGGTGACCGTATTCCATATGCGTCCAGGGTATACGATGCAGAAGAAATGGTAAATCTGGTAGACAGCTCTCTTGAGTTCTGGCTGACAGCCGGACGTTATACAAATGAATTTGAACATGCATTTGCAAAATATCTAGGTGTGCGTTACTGCTCACTGGTAAACTCAGGATCTTCCGCGAATCTGCTTGCTTTTATGACGCTGACTTCTCCACTTCTGAAAGAACGTCAGATCCTTCCGGGAGATGAGGTGATCACGGTTGCGGCAGGTTTCCCGACAACTGTTTCGCCAATGATCCAGTATGGGGCCGTACCGGTGTTTGTTGACGTGACCATTCCACAGTACAACATTGATCCTTCCCTTCTGGAAGCTGCATGGTCTCCGAAGACAAAAGCTGTCATGCTTGCACATACACTTGGAAATCCATTTGACCTGAAAGCAATAAAAGAGTTTTGTGATCGGCACAACCTGTGGCTGATCGAGGATAACTGCGATGCACTTGGGTCTGTATATACGATTGACGGTGAGGATAAACTGACAGGAACAATCGGTGATATCGGAACCTCCAGTTTTTACCCGCCACATCATATGACAATGGGAGAGGGTGGTGCTGTTTATACAGACAATCCACTTCTGAACAGAATTGCACGTTCTTTCCGAGACTGGGGAAGAGACTGCATCTGTGCACCGGGTCAGGATAATCTCTGTGGTCATCGCTTTGACCGCCAGTATGGTGAACTTCCGGTTGGCTACGATCACAAGTATGTATATTCTCATTTTGGATATAACCTCAAGGCAACTGATATGCAGGCTGCAGTCGGATGTGCACAGCTTAAGAAGTTTCCATCCTTCGTAGAGCGCAGAATTCACAACTTCAATTATCTGAAAGAAGCACTCAAAGGAACAGAAGACAAACTGATTCTCCCGAAGGCATGTGAGAATTCCAGACCGAGCTGGTTTGGTTTCCTGATCACCTGCCGTGAGGGTGTAGACCGTAACCAGATCGTTCAGATGATTGAAGCAAAAGGGGTACAGACGCGTATGCTGTTTGCGGGCAATCTTACAAAACATCCGTGCTTTGACCAGATGCGTGCAACCGGCAAGGGCTACCGTATTGCCGGAACACTTGAAAATACAGACCGTATCATGAAAGATACTTTCTGGATCGGTGTATATCCGGGAATGACAGATGAAATGCTGGAAGCTATGGCAAATGCGATCAAAGATGCAGTGAATGGAGTAAAATAAGATGATTTTAGATGAAAAACTGCGTTGGGCAGGATTTTGGATACTGGATGGACTGCGTGGCGGTCAGACCCGTAAATATTATGACAGGATCCGCTACGCGTGGAAAGAAGGAAGTTCTGTTGCGGAGACAGAAGAAAGAATCCGGAATCTGATCAGACATGCAGTAAAAACAACAGATTTTTATAAAGATTATCCGGAAGACACACCACTTGAGAAACTTCCGGTCGTAAATAAAGATACATTTCGACAGCATTATGACAGCTTTCTTTCATCAACTTATAAAGATGCAGAAGATAATCGTGTGATGTGTACCAGCGGTTCGACCGGTACACCACTTCGTATGATCCAGAACAAAGACAAAATTTGTCACAATACTGCAGGTGGTATTTTTCTCGGGGCAGCAGCCGGATATTATATTGGAATGAAAGAAGCATTTATCCGTGTGTGGGTAAATAATGTCCGCAAAAGCAAATTACGCCTTTTTCAGGAAAATCTGATCATGATGGACAGTTCCCGGATGGATGACAAAGCGCTTGCCGGAATGCTCGATGTGATTGAAAAGAAAAAAGTCAAATGTCTTGTCGGATATTCTTCTGCACTTGGTGAGCTGAGTGAATATATCCGAAAAACCGGACGGGATTGCAGTAAATTCCGGGTAAGGACGATCATCCCGATCTCTGAGACGATGCCGGAACCTGTGCGCCGCACACTGTCAGAACAATTTGGCTGCCCGGTGCGTGCATGGTATTCCAACGAAGAAAACGGCATTATGGGCCTTCAGAATGAAGACAATGAAGGCTATCATATTGATACCGAAACTTATTATTATGAAATATTAAAAATGGATTCTGATGAACCGGCAGAACCGGGAGAACTCGGAAGAATCGTGATTACAGATCTTTTTAACTATGCATTTCCGATCATTCGTTATGACAATGGCGATACAGCGGTGGCAGTCCGCAAAGAAAAGAACGGTCGTTTTAAACTCTGTCTGTCTGTGCTTTACGGACGGCGTAGTGACCTGATCTATGACTGCGACGGCAAGGCAGTCACACCATATATCATTACGAATAATCTCTGGGATATTGAGGGTGTGAAACAGTATCGTTTTATTCAGGAAGATGTAAAAGATTATACGATCTGGCTGAACGGAGATCAGGAAAAGATGGATCAGGAGGAGATTCTTCGCAGGATCCGTCCGTATCTGGGCGAGGAAGCACATATTAAAGTTGAGATCGTTGATGAGATTCCGGTGCTTGCTTCCGGAAAACGTAAATACATAGAAAACCGCTGTCAGAAGTATCAGCAGCATAAAGGATTCTGTGGCTGATATGCAGGAGGTAAAGATTTGAAAAACAGGGAACAGAAAAAAGGAATTGCGGTAAATACCCTGTATACGATGGGCGGACTGCTCTGGATGAATGCAGTTCTGCAGATCGTGGTGACACCCCTTCTCAATCGGCTGATGGGAGCGGAGCAGCTTGGAAATCTTCTTTATATTACCGGTCTTGTGGCAATCATCTGCCCGTCGGTGGGACAGGCATTAAATACAAGCCGCCTTGTTGTTCGCAGAGACTGCGAGATAACAAACGGAGATTATGACTGGCTGCTTCTGATCTTTGGCGCGATCGGAAGTGTGGCTGCTCTTGTGATGTCAAGGAACAGCATTACCAATATGGCGATGGCGGCCGGCGTTTTTATTATGTTTATGCTGACTGTTTTTCGATATTACGGAGATGTGGAATATCGTCTGAACCTGAATTACCGGAGATATTTCATTTATTATCTGTTGATCGGAATCGGATATCTGGCAGGATTCGGAATATATTATGTAACCGGACAATGGGTATGGATTTATCTGATTGGTGAGGGCGCCGCACTTGTTTTTGTAGGAATTACAGGAAATGTATTTCATAATTTCTGGAACAGGAGCAGTTTTTTTTCTGCTGCACTCAGCCGTGGATTTTTCCTTATGTTGTCGTATCTGGTCACGAATACAACGTTGAATATTGATCGCCTTGTGATACGTCAGGTACTTGGAAATGAGCAGGTAACATGGTACTATGTGACTTCACTGATCGGGAAGACTCTGGTGCTTCTGATCGCACCGATCAATACGATCGTGATTTCCTATCTTACAAAAAGAAAAGAGCGCCTGACGCGTTCACAGTATGGCAAAGCAGCACTTGCAGGAGGAATCGTAAGTTTTGTATTCTTTCTTGCCTGTCAGGTGGGAACACCGCTTTTTGTATGGCTCTTTTACAGAAATCTCTATGATTCGGTAAAAGGCATTGTAACTGTTGTAAATCTGGCGCAGATTCTTGGATTATATTCTGCGTTTCTGTTTATTCTTGTGCTGACATTCACGGATGAGAGATGGCAGCTTGGTCTACAGCTTGCACATTTTGGAATACTTCTTGCAGTGTCGATACCGGCAGCAAAAATGTATGGACTGACAGGCTTTGCCTATGCGTCACTTGGTGCAAATATTCTGCGTGTGGCGGCTGTGATCATTCTGGGACTGGTGAAAGCACAAAACGGAAAGGAAAGTAAAGATGAATACAGGTGAAGTACTTAGAAGGACTGTTTTTAATCTGCTCGATGCCTCAAAGGGCGGCAAACTGCAGAAATTAAAAGAAGTGAATAAGCGGGAGATTGTGGAAGGTGTAACAGAAGAATATATGGAACGCCGCCTGAAGACCCTGCTCGATTATGTAAAGAAAAATTCTTCCTTTTACCGCAAACATCCGGAATGGAAAGAACTCAAAGATTTTCCGGTCATGACGAAAGGTGACTTTATTGAACATTATGATGAGGTTCTTGTAGACCATTATCAGGAACAGGGTAAACTTTACCGTCTGAGCACAAGCGGTTCTACAGGCACACCGTTTACGGTACTGTGTGACGGTGACAAAATGAACCGCATCAATATGAATTTTATCTCCTGCATGGAGCTGAATGGGTTCCGTATGGGAATGAAGCGTGGTGAATTCCGCGCGTGGATAAAGGGAAAAAATACGATCAGTAAGTGGAAATCTTTCAAAAATAATCTTATCATGGTGGATATCTCCAATATGGGAGATGAGTCTCTGGAAAAAATCTGTCGGGATATTGAGAAAAAGAAGATTCAGGTACTCGTTCCGTATTCAAGTGCACTGACTGCACTGACACAGTATCTGAAGAGAACGAAAAGAGACATCAGCCGCTGGCAGGTCGAAATGATCTATACAATGGGAGAGGCGCTTCCGCAGGAGACATATGATCTGGCAAAGGAACTGTTTGGTTTTACTCCGGTGCGTACTTATGGAAATAACGAGAATGGTTTTATTGCGGTTCAGCTTGGCGAAGATCCGGAATATTCCATCGATATGTTTAACTATTATCCGGAGATTCTTAAGATGGACTGCGATGAACCGGCAGAACCGGGTGAACTCGGAAGAATCGTTGTGACGGATTATTACAATAAGACATTCCCGATGGTACGTTATGATACAGGAGATACCGGAATGATGCGAATCGACCGGGATGAAAAAGGCCGCATCCATGGCAAATATGTGGAAATCTATGGAAGACGCGGATCTCTGATGTATAACACAAAGGGCGAACCACTGTCCATTCATGTATTTATGAACACACTTTTGAAATTTGAGGGAGTGGTTTATCAGGCCAGATGCATCCAGTGGGGTGAAAAAGAATACGAACTGCTTGTCAATGCAGACAGAGAAAAACTGAATGTCGAAGAGCTTCTTGCAGCTTACCGCCACTATCTGGGCGAGGATGCTGAAATCCGTATTACTTATGTAGAGGAGATACCGATTCAGGCATCCGGTAAATTTATGGTCTGCGAGAATAAGTGGGATGGAAGGAAATAAGCTTTATGAAACAGAAAGTATCTGATTATATAGCGGATTATATTGCAAACTGGGGAATTCGGGATGTGTTTACAGTGACGGGTGGCGGCGCCATGCATATGAATGATGCTTTTGGGCATCATCCGAAACTGCACTGCACTTACCAGCACCACGAACAGGCATGTGCGATGGCAGCCGAAGCATATGCACGTATGGATAACCGTATGGCAGCAGTCTGCGTGACGACGGGGCCCGGGGCGACAAATGCCATAACAGGTGTGCTTGGCTGCTGGATGGATTCGATTCCCATGATTGTTTTTTCCGGACAGGCCCGATATGCAACGACAGTTGCAGCTTCCGGATTAAAGCTTAGAAGTATGGGAGTGCAGGAATGCAATATCGTTCCGGTTGTAACTTCGCTTACAAAATATGCACAGATGGTAATTGATCCAAAAGAAATCCGTTATCATCTGGAAAAAGCACTTTACATGGCGGTGAACGGAAGACCGGGACCGGTATGGCTGGATATCCCGCTGGATGTACAGGGGGCAACGATTGAGACGGAGGATCTGAAAGGTTACGACCCGAAAGAAAATCCGGAAGAAACACCTGCGGCGATTTCACAGGATGTAGTAAAAGAAATTGTGGACAGGATTGCACAGAGTCGTCGTCCGGTACTGTTTCCGGGAAATGGTGTGCGACTTGCCGGTGCGATAGACGATTTCCACAGACTTGTAAATATTCTGGGAGTTCCGGTGATCACAGGAATGAGCAGTGTAGATGCACTGGAATCACATCACCCATATTTTGTCGGAAGGAGTGGAGGAACCGGAACACGTCCGGGAAATTTTGCACTCCAGAACAGTGACGTACTTCTTTCCATAGGAAATCGTCAGGGATTTGCGCAGACAGGCTTCCAGTATCAGGACTGGGCAAGAGAGAGTTTTACAATATTGAACGATATTGATGAAAATGAACTGAAAAAACCAAATCTTCACGTAAGTCTTCCTGTAGTCGGGGACGCGGGCGAGCTGATCCGCAAACTGATCTGTGAGGCAGAGCGTCGCGGGGCAGACGAAAAACATCCACTGTTTCAGGGAGAGGACTGGGTTCGTCAGTGTCAGATCTGGAAACAGAAATATCCGGTGGTGACTGCGAAACATTACGAAACAATAGAAGAAAGCTGCACCAATATTTATGCTTTTTATGAGGAACTGTCGAAGGCAATGCACGAAGGCGAGACACTGATGGTCAGTGTTGGAACTTCAAGAGTTGCCGGAAGTCAGGCATTTCAGGTAAAAAAAGGTCAGCGTTTTATTACAAATCCGAATACAGCTTCTATGGGCTTCTGCCTTCCGGCAGTGACAGGTATCTGCGTGGCACATCCGGGAGAATCGGTGGTATGTGTCACAGGTGAAGGAAGTCTTCAGATGAATATTCAGGAATTACAGACTATCCGTCAGAATCGGCTTCCAGTGAAACTGTTTGTGATCAACAATCAGGGATATCATTCTATCCGCCAGACTCAGCAGAGCTATTTTGCACCGCCGCTTGTAGGTGTGGGCGAGGAGAGCCGGGACTTAAGTTTTCCGGATCTTGAAAAACTGGCACCGGCATATGGCTTTACTTACAGAGCAATCCACCATGCGGAGGAACTTCCGGACGTGATACGGGAAGTGCTGGAGATGGATGGAGCGGCAGTATGTGAGGTCTATGTAACGAAATATCAGAAGACGGAGCCAAAGACTTCTGCGAAAAAGCTCGAAGATGGATCAATGGTATCTGCTCCGCTGGAAGATATGTATCCGTTTCTGGATCAAAAAGAACTGGAAGAAAACATGTATATTCCGCTTCCAAAGAAATACTGACAGCGGAAGAAATCAGAATACAGGAGAATGAACATGAGGAAGAAAATTTCAATTGTAATACCGACTTACAATGAAGAAGCAAATGTAGTGCCCCTCTCAAAAGCGGTAATAGAAGTGATGGAGCGGGATTTAAGTGAATATGATTACGAAATCCTGTTTATCGACAATCACTCCAAAGATAACACACAGGCACTGCTTCGAGGATTGTGTGCAAATAACAAAAAAATCAAGGCAATCTTTAATGCGAAGAATTTTGGACAGGCACGTTCACCGGTATATGGAATGAAACAGGCATATGGAGACTGCGTGGTACGTCTGACTGCAGATTTTCAGGATCCGGTTGATATGATTCCGAAATTTGTCCGTGAATGGGAAAAGGGAACAAAGATTGTCATCGGAGTTAAGAGTGCAAGTCAGGAACGTAAGACCATGTACTGGATTCGTTCCTGCTATTACCGGATGATCAACAAAATCACAGATATTGACCATATCAATCAGTTTACCGGTTTTGGCCTGTATGACAAAAAATTCGTAGATGTTGTGCGTGATCTGCATGACCCGCTTCCGTATCTTCGCGGCATTATCGCGGAACTGGGATTTGACTATACCGCAATTGAATATACGCAGCCGAAGCGCCGTGCAGGAAAGAGCAAAAATAACTTCTACAGCCTGTATGATTATGCGATGATAGGAATTACTTCCTATTCTAAAGTAGTGATGAGACTTGCAACTTTTGCAGGATTTATCATTGGTGGATTAAGTATGGTGGCGGCGGTTGTTTATCTGATCATGAAACTGATGTTCTGGCATCGCTTTTCAGCAGGTATTGCACCTTTGCTGATCGGTGTATTTTTCCTCGGAGCACTGCAGCTGTTCTTTATCGGATTCCTCGGAGAATATGTTCTGAGTATTAATACAAGGGTGCTTGACCGGCCGCTTGTTGTTGAGGAAGAACGTCTGAACTTCGATGAAGAGGAAACAGAAAAAGAGGAGGATGCACAGTGACGGATTCGCAGAAAAAACCGATTTGGAAAAACGAACTGGTATGGCTTTTTCTGATTACGAGCGGACTTTTTGCGCTCCTGTACAGTAAATTTATTCTGGGCGGTTTCGCTTATGTGTTTACTGATTGCGGAGCGGATACTTTGCAGATCAATTATGCACAGTATGAAATGTTTTCTTCATTATTCAGAAGTGGCGACAGCGGTTATATATTGCAGGCCGGACTTGGAATGGATGTGTCTTCTTATTATCCGGCATATCTGATTCCATATAATCTTCTGCTTCTTCTTGCACCGCAGAGACTTCTGCCGTGGGCAGTGCTTGCATCTGCATATCTGAAACTTCTGACGATATCTCTTGTGGGATATCTGTTTTACCGTAAACTGATGGGTGAGGGAATCGGAACGATGGCAGCTGCACTTGCGTGGACATTTTCCGGCTATGTGATCCTCTGGGGGCAGCAGTACGGATTTTGTACATGTATGGCACTTTTCACTGTTTTTATGTATTTCCTTCAGTGTTATCTTAACGGAGAAAAACGGTGGAAAAATGCCGGACTTGTACTTACAGTGACAATGTTATTGTTTGCAAGTTATTATTTCCTCTATATGATTGCTTTTTTTGCTGTATTTTATGTAGTTATATACAGCATAATGCAGAAACGCTCCATCAAGTCTGCAGCAGGAAAAATGATTGGTCTTGGGGGAATGGGAATACTCGGTACACTGATCGGCGGGATCGCTCTTGTGCCGATTGCAGATACATTCCTTGAAAGTGCGCGTGCAGGTGCAGTGAGCGGAGGAAGTACTTCAGGTTTGTTTCATCCATATAAGGGAAAAACACTGGGAACAATTTTTGCCCGATTTTTTTCCAATCAGATGCTTGGTATCGATAAAGATTATTCCGGAAATCTCAATTATTATGAGGGCATCGTACTGGCAGTCAGCATTCTGACAGTTTTTGCAATCAGCTATTTTCTTGTAAAAAAAGCGACCAGGATAAAGGCGATTTTTCTGACTGCGTTGATGGTATTTCTGGTTGTGATGCCGTTTACCAGCCGTGTGCTTGTATTTACCAAAAACTCACATCGCTGGTGCTTTATGATCTGTTTTGTAGAAGCGCTTGCCATTGGACTTTTCCTGCAGGATGTTTTCCGCGAGAAAAACAAAAAAACGGTACTGTGCGGCGGTGCGCTTGCGACCATCATCTATGCAGCAATGATGGTATTTGTATACAGCTTCAAAAATATCAAAGTAAATAATAAAATTGCTGCAGAGGTCTGTGCCTTTTTTGTGGTATATCTGCTCCTTCTGGTGGGGGGAACAAGAATCAGAAAATTGTACAGGATATTCCCGGCTGCTGTTTTGCTGGTGCTTGTATGCGAGCTTTTTGCACTGAATTATCCATCACTCTGGCACCGTGAGTCACCGACCAGAAGTCAGCTGGCAACCGAATACTATAATGATGGTACGAAAGATGCGGCAGCTTATCTGAAAGCACAGGATGATTCTTTGTACCGCATCGAAAAGTCCTACAGGTCGACCGCGGAAAATGATGGAATGGCACAGGGCTACAATGGATTGTCGACGTATATGAGCACAAATCCGTCATCACTGGTAAGCTATCACAAGATGTACGGACCGGAAAGCATTTCTATTAATTTTGTGGATTTTAATAACGATGATTATATCCGAAGTTCTCTGCTTGGAACCAGGTATCTGTTTGGAAACGCAGGGTACAATGCTCCACAGAAGGTATATACACCGGTGGGAGAAGCCGGGGGCAAAACCATATTCAAAAATAATTATGCACTTCCGTTTGGATATCTTTATGACAAAGAATGGAATGCAGATGGAAATGAAAAATTATCAGGACTTGATAAGACACTCACTTCTCTTTCCGGATTTTATTATACCGATGCAAACAAGAGCGGTTCTTATGAGGATGCATCTCTGCCGGAGGAAACAGATACTTCCCTGATGGAGAAGGTGAGTGAAGCAGTCGACTGTACGATGGAAAACAATGACAACGGCATTACCGTTCGTGACCTTGGTACAGATCCAAATGTGATCTTTCCGGGAGTGGAATCCGACTTTGCAGACGAAAACAAATTATATGGACTTTCTCTGACAATGGACGTATCTGAGGATACCGAGATGGCAGTCTATTATCAGACAGAAGGCGACAGGGGATTTTCGGCAGATAAAGTTTATACTTTCTCCATCACGAAGGAAAATAATACGTGGGAACATGTGGTTCCGGCAGGAATCACAGCGCTCCGCGTCGATGTGAGTACCCAGATCGATTATGCGACGATCAAAGATTTTGAAGTGAAATCGTATGACCTCGATGCAACCGGTTATACAGTGCTTAAAAATTCCGGTGTGACGGATGTAAGTTACAGTGACAGCACTTATCAGGCACAGGTGGAAAACGATACACAGGAAAATGAAATGCTGTGTGTACCGTTCTTCTATCAGAAGGGATGGACTGCCCGGGTAGATGGAGAAGCGGTGGAAGTTTCAAATATCAACAGTGGTCTTTGCGGAATCGAGATCCCATCCGGAACACACGAAGTTGTCCTGAAGTATGAGACACCGCACAGAAGTTTCGGTGTGGGAATGACCATTGTCGGAGTTGTGATCTTTATACTTGTTTTTAGTCAGAATTTATATAAAAATTTCATAAAATTGTGTTAAAATTCGTGAGAGTGTGTTATAATGGACGCATGAACAACAAAATAAGTTGTTTATTAAATATCATCCAAAATAAACAGCAAAGGGGATGGGATTATGAAATTTATTATCAGCGGAAAAAACATCACAGTATCTCCGGGACTCAAAACAGCCGTTGAGGACAAACTCGGCAAACTGGAACGGTATTTCACACCGGACACAGAGGTTATCGTAACCTTAAGTGTTGAAAAAGAAAGACAGAAAATCGAGGTAACGATCCCGATGAAAGGTAACATTATCAGATCCGAGCAGGTAAGCAACGATATGTATGTATCCATCGATCTGGTAGAAGAAGTCATCGAGCGTCAGCTTCGTAAATACAAAAATAAAATCGTAGACAAACAGCAGGCTGCTGCAAACTTCCAGAAAGAATATCTGGACAAAGACTATGAAGAAGATGATGAAGTAAAGATCATTCGTACCAAGAAGTTCGGAATCAAACCTATGTATCCGGAAGATGCATGTGTACAGATGGAACTTCTGGGACACAATTTCTTCGTATTCTTCAATGCAGAGACCGAGCAGGTCAACGTAGTATACAAACGTAAAGGAAACACATACGGTTTAATTGAACCAGAGTTTTGATTCAAAATCTGAAGTGCATGTTGGAATTTGAAGACCTGTGTCGTGCTTGCACGTAAACAGGGATTCAGATGACAACATATAGGGCGGATGCCCTCAAGCGAGATGAAGCAAAGCGTAATCGAGCTTGAAGCACTTCATACATGCAATATGTAATTTCAGTCCCACCCTTCAGCCGAGGGGTGGGACTTGTGGGTAATAGGAAACAGCTCAGAGGAAAGGAAATATGAATAACAAAAAGAATCTCAAGATGAAACCCGTAGGCAGCGAATACATGGAACAGTACAATGCCCTTCTTCGCTATGTTTTTCAGGTTACTGAGCAGGAATTAAGTTCGATCGGATGGCAGGAGCGCGAGATCATCCGTGCGAAGTTCCCTACCATGGAGAAGGCAGATGTCATTGGTTGGTTTGACAATGATACACTTGTTTCGCAGGTGGCAGTCTACCCGATGCATGTCAGAATCTTTGGCAAGACCTATGCAATGGGCGGTCTGACCGGAGTCGGCACTTATCCGGAATACTCCAACATGGGACTGATGCATAAGCTTCTGGAGCAGGCTCTGAAAAACATGAAAGAAAAAGGACAGGATATCTGTTATCTTTATCCATATTCAATTCCATATTACAGACGCAAGGGCTGGGAACTGATCTCAGACAAGATCTCTTATGAGATCAGGGATTATCAGCTTCCGAAGAATCGTCAGGTTCCGGGCGATGTGCGCCGTGTAAAGACAGAGAGCGATGAACTGAAAGAAACCTACGAACGTTATGCCATGCGTACACATGGAGCAATCCTCCGTGATGATCTGGCATGGAATGAATACTGGCTTTGGGATTCTGATGATATTATGGCTGCGATCTATTACAATGAGAAAAACGAACCGGATGGTTATGTGATCTACTGGATCGCGAATGAGGTATTCCACATCAAAGATATGATTTTCATCAACGAAGATGCCCGTACCGGTTTGTGGAACTTTGTTGCGGCACATTTTTCCATGATCAATCAGGTCGAGGGAGATACCTATACGGATGAGCCGCTGGCATTTCTTCTCGAAGATGCCGGAATAAAAGAAGTGATATCACCATATTATATGGGAAGAATCGTAGATTTCATATCCTTTATAGAAAAATATCCGTTCAAACCGAGCGTACTTGACCGTGAGTGGAAATTCAAACTGATTGATCCGATTATGGAATGCAATCAGGGATATTTCTATATGACGATCTCACGTGAAGGACACGGACAGGTGATGCGAATCATGGAAAGATGCGAGGACAGGATTGATATTCAGACTATGACAACGATGCTGATGGGCTACAAACGTCCGGAATATCTGGCAAAGATTGGACGCATTCAGGCTGCGGAATGGACGATTGATATGCTGGAAGATGCGATCGAACAGCAGACACCATACATATCGGATTATTTCTGAGTGTAATTTTCAGAAATATTCTCCGGGTACTTGACATAGTATAAAACAAGTGTTATATTACAAATAGAACAAGAGGAGATGGAAAGGGATGCGGTGAGAAGAAACTGCATCTCTTTTTTAGCAAGTAAACCGGAGGTGGCATTATGGCTAAGAGAGATTATTATGAAGTTCTTGGGATTGGGAGAAATGCCGATGCCAAGGAAATAAAAAAAGCATACAGAAAGCTTGCAAAGAAATATCATCCGGATATGAATCCCGGTGACAAGCAGGCAGAGCAGAAGTTTAAAGAAGTTACAGAAGCATATAATGTATTAAGCGATACAGAAAAGAAGAAATTATATGATCAGTATGGATTTGCGGCATTTGAAGAAGGCGGCAATCCATATAGTGCCGGTGGTCAGGACGCAGCCGGTAATGGTTTTCATGGCGGCTTTGGAGGTTTTGACTTTGGTCAGGGCGGCAATGGCGGCTATCATGAGTATCATTTTGAAAATGGTAATATGGGAGACATTTTCGGAGATATCTTCGGAAATATGTTCCATGGACAGAAAGGCAGTGGATTCGGAAGTCAGAACAGTGGGTTTGACAGGCAGGGTTTCCACAGTCAGGGTGATTTTGGCGGCTTCGGAGGAAGAAGTACGCAGGCAAAAGGCAGTGACCTTCATTCAGAGGTAAATATCAGTTTTGAGGATGCCGCATTTGGCTGTGATAAGATGCTGCGATTATCTGATCCGTCCGGCAGCGGAGCTGTCCAGACACTGAAAGTGCATATTCCGGCAGGTATTGAAGATGGTAAAAGTATCCGACTGAAAGGCAAAGGCAATCCGGGATTTGGCGGTGGTCCGGCAGGAGACCTTCTTCTGCAGGTGCATGTAGCATCCAAAGCAGGTTTTGAACGAAAAGGCATGGATGTCTACACAACCATGGAGATCCCGTTTACAACAGCCGTATTTGGTGGTGAGGCAAAAGTCTCTACGCTTTACGGAGATGTAATCTGTAAGATTCCGGAGGGCGCACAGACTGGCAGGAAGATCCGCCTGAGAGGCAAGGGAATTGTTTCCATGAAGAATCCGTCCGTACATGGTGACCAGTATGTGACGATCAGAATTCAGGTACCGCAGGATTTAAGCCCACAGGCAAAAGAAAAATTAAGAGAGTTTCAGCAGATCTGTAAGAATGATCAACAGAGAAGAAGAGGAAGCGTAGCATAAAGCGCTTCCTTTTCTGATATTGCAGGTAGAAGTAAGATGTTTATAAAGCAACTATGAAATTTTTGTAAAACTGTCCATTTTCGGCATTTTGTGCATTGATTATTTGATAGGATAGGGTATATTATAAGCTACAGAAAAATCAGAAATCCTGAAGACGACAGAATCTGGCTGAGGCCGAAAGGATGGAAAGGTGATATTTTGAATTATCTGAAGAAATCAAAGCATTTATGGATCATACCGGCATATGGGATTTTTTATATGCTCGCGTTTATGCTGATGGAGCAGAGCAATGTAAAAATACATATCATTCATTCTCTTGCAGATGACAGAATCCCATTTTGTGAGTACTTTATTATTCCATATGTGATGTGGTATTTTTTCCTGATCGGGACGGTGATTTATTTCGCAGTCTTATGCCCGAGCAAAAAAGAATATTATCAGTATCTCGGAACTTTAGGTGTAGGTATGACGCTGTTTTTACTGATTTCCTTTGTTTATCCGAATGGACAGCATCTGAGACCGGATCTTACCAATGCAGGTGACAGTGTATTCCTGAATGTTGTTCGTTTCCTGTATAAGATTGATACACCGACAAATATTTTCCCGAGTATGCATGTGTTCAATGCGACGGCAAGCTGTATTGCGCTCTATCAGAATGAGCGATGCCGGAAGAATCGGATTTTTACTGCGGCACAGATTGTTCTTGGCGTGTCAATAGTATTGTCGACTATGTTTTTGAAACAGCACAGTGTTGCCGATGTAATGACTGCACTGATTTTGAATATTCTCTGCTACCAGTTATTCTATAAGATAATTCCTGTAAGACAGGAACGACTGGCAGAAGTATTTACAAAGAAAGAAATTCTGACCGTACCGAATCTGCTCAGTGCAATGCGCCTGGTGCTGGCCATATTGTTTTTCGGAACATTTGAGAGATATGGTATTGTACAGTATCGTGCATTGCTCGTTGTATTTGTGATTGCGGCAGCGGCTACCGACATTCTGGATGGCAGGATTGCACGCTCATTTAACAGTGTCAGCAGATTCGGACGGATACTTGATCCGGTTGCCGATAAGGCTATGCAGGGAGTGATGCTGGCATATCTGATCCCGCGTTACCCGCTGGCAGAACTTGTACTACTCTTGTTTGTGGTCAAAGAATGTTACATGACGGTTGTCGGCTGGAAGATCATTATGGAGACTAGAACGACCATTGAGGCACATTGGCACGGCAAGCTGAATACAGTAATGACTTATGTGGTTGTAATGATTCTGATGGTGGGACCGAGACTTCCATATTCTACTTCAAATGTGCTGATCGGTGCATGTGCGGTATGTATGGCAATGTCGTTTGGCATGTATGCAACGGAGTTTCGCGAAATTCTGGAACAGCAGAATGGAAGTTGCCGCAGAAATATGCAGGGCAGACTCAGCCGGGAGAATTAAGCACGGCTGAATCAATTTGTTGCAGCAGTTCCGCCCGTTCCCTTTGAAACTGCAGCTTTTCACTGAAAATAAAATATTCTTCACATCCGAAAGTACGGATAAAAGACATGGCACAGCTGTTATGGCTGAGATCGGAGATCAGAAAGAGAAGTTCCGGTCCGTCATGGAAAGCAGCTTTTGCAAATGTAAAACCCTGTTCCAGTGCGTGGGAAGTCTTTTGTGCGAGATCTTTGCGGATTGTGGCAGAACGGCTCAATGCTTCACGGAGGACATCGATGATTTCCTCCGGGGCGTTGAGTCGTTTTTTTCTTGCTTCAGTCAGGCATTCTTCGAGGATACGAGCAGTTTTTTCGGATTCATCTGTTTTGCGGCTGTCAAGAAGCTGGTTCTGCTGGCGGATCTTTAATGCGTTTCGATACTGTTCTGCGAAATCAGTCAGAGAGGATCCGGTAAGCAGGGCAGTTTTTGCCTGAGAAAGCGTTTCCTGAAGATGTATTACGAAATGATCTTCCTCTGCAAACTGGAGGAAATACCGGTTCCAGCCGTCAAGAAGAAGTCCGGATACACTGAGCTGTTCGTCGGATGGTGCAGAGGATGCCATGCCACATACTGACTGAAACTCTTTTTCGCTTAAGTTTCCTGCAAGCAGTTCCGTGATTGGGTAATCTTTGCGGTATTTTGCATACAGCTGATAATAAGCGGCAAAATCTCTGGCAATATCGTCATCCTGAATATACTGTCGAATCAGTTTTTCATCAGGAGTCAATCCCAGTTCTTCATATCCGAATAAAATAGAAGAAAGGTCTTCCCAGCCGCGGGCGGTCACGAAAGAAACTCCGGCAGCCGTATTTTCGATATGATAAAAATGTTCTTTTTTCAGGTTCAGATAAGAGATGACGGAAGCATGCAGACCTTTTGCATAGGCATATTCTTTCCAGATATCAAGATCCGGATCGATATCTATTCGCTTTACTCTGTCAAGGGTGACAATATCAAATTCCCGCGCGGAGCGGTTGTATTCGACCGGGTTGCCGGCAGCAGCAATGATCCAGCCTTCCGGTACAGGGTGTGTGCCGAAGGTTTTATTTTGGAGGAACTGCAGCATAGTCGGTACAAGAGTTTCGGAGACACAGTTGATTTCATCAATAAAGAGAATTCCCTCTTTGCAGGAAGTCTGTTCCATTTTTTCATAAACAGAGGCAATGATCTCGCTCATTGTATATTCTGTTATGGAGTATTCTTTTCCCTGAAAATTCTTTTTTACAATTACAGGAAGTCCGACTGCACTCTGGCGCGTATGGTGTGTGATAGTGTAGGAAACGAGACCAATCTCGCATTCCTTTGCGACCTGTTCCATAATTGCAGTTTTGCCGATACCCGGAGGTCCGATAAGCAGCAGCGGACGCTGGCGCACAGCCGGCATAAGATAACGCCCATGTGCATCCTTTCTGGTGTAAACCTGTATCGTGTGAAGTAATTCATTTTTGGCATCTTTGATATTCATAAGGTTATGTGTCCTTTCTCTGGAAGGTCTGTATGGGAAGGGCAGGAGGTTACTGCCTGAAATTTTCATCGTCCAGATAGAGTTTTGTGGCCCATGCGGGAACCTGCTGATGCAGGTCCTTTTCGTGATAAAAAATAAACGCGGTCTGATAAGTGGTTGGTCTTTGCGGGTAAATCCCGTCACCGTCGGTAAAGTACAGAAGACCTTTTAAGTTATGGATTTTTCCCTGAGCGCGGAGTGTTTCCACATGATCAAAGACAGGACGGAAATCTGTGCCACCACGTCCGTGAATCAATAGATTACTAAGATATCGTTTCCAGTCCTTTTCGCAGGTGATATGTGCACAGTCCTGAATAAAACTGTCACACTGGATGATGTAGAGATTCATTTTGCGGAAAAAATTTTCATGGTCACTGAGGATTCCATAAGTTTCTTCCATGAAGCGGCGTACTGTTTCAGTCGTGCAGGAACCGGAGGTATCAATCGCGATCACAAGCTCTTCCATACGGTTCATTTCCTGATATTCCAGATGTTCGATCAGAGGCATGTCTCCGTAATGATCCAGTCCATAGACATAGGGAATATAATCGAAGCTGGAAGTGTCGGTGTGCAGTTCTTCACGCTGAATGGCGAAACGTCTGAGAAAACGGCGAAAATCATAGCGGTGTTTGTGATGCAGGGCAAGTTCTTCTGTGAGATTGCCGGGGGCTGTTCCGCGACAGGAATTACCGTAAAGGCCGAGACCGGCGGCACCTGAGCCAGAATTCCAGATCTGTTTCATCTGTTCGAGAAGTTTTTTGCGGTCGGCAAGTTTCCAGAACTGGTGATCATCGACAACCGGGATGGCAGTTTTTTCTGAGGCAGTCTGCAGCTCATAGTAGATGACTGACGGGGACGAGACATCTCGGCTCCCTGTGATCAGGCGTTCTACGGAAAGATCACAGGCCTGATCCCACAGAAGGTGGTCAGGTGCTGATTCCATCACAAGATGAAGAAACAGGCAGTGATACAGCAGATGAAGAAGCAATGTTTCCAGTGCGTCCGGATCGTTCTGAAAAGTCCGGATCAGAAATTTCGGGGCAAAATAGATGATGTGCCCGTCTGTTCCGGCAGTATGTGTGTCAGAGGATTCCTGAAAAGAAAAATCCCATATTAATTTTCGAAAAAAAGGATATTTTACAGAAAGCTGTTCCCGTGTCAGATTCCAGATTTTCAGGCAGAGAGGACAGGATTCTGCGGATACTGTGCGATTCATAAAAAACCCCCTGAGAACAGTTTAAAGAGTAAATTCACGGTCATGAAAACCAAAGCGGTCTTTTTTCAGCTTCATAAGAAAAGAGAGGATTTCTTCCTGCTGATTCTGAACAGCCACATCAATAAAAGAATTGAGGGCGGATTCCGTGACAGGAGCAAAGCTGCACAGTGCTCGTATCCGAGTCAGATCTCCCTCGCGGATCAGAGTGGAAAGTGCAGGACGAAACCGCAAAGACAGGTATTTCTGATATTTATTTTTCCATTCAGGGTCGTCGATTTGAATAAATCGCAAAAGAGCGATCGACAGACGGCGCGCTTCCTGTCCGGTGGAAAGAAATTCCTCTTCATATGAAGTCATTTTGGATGCTCCTTTCAAATGCGGGGAATAGTTATAATGATGTCAGATACATATGATATGTAAACTGTAAGTTACTGTGAACAGTAACAACTGTAGCTTTATATTTCAGTGTATCATTTCGGCGGGAGTTGTCAATGGAAAAGAAATAAGGTATAATCACCATAGTTATAAGTTACAGAGTACGATAAAGTCACAGATGGAGGAAAACATGGAGAACGTATTTATTATGGATCATCCGCTGATCCAGCACAAAATTTCTATGCTTCGTAACAAAAATACAGGAACAAACGAGTTCCGTAAACTGATCGAAGAAATCGCAGTACTTATGGGATATGAGGCACTGAGAGATCTTCCGCTCGAGGAGGTTGAGGTTGAGACTCCGATCGAGACATGTATGACACCGATGATTTCCGGTAAGAAACTGGCAGTTGTTCCGGTACTTCGTGCAGGTCTTGGTATGGTAAATGGAATCACTACACTTGTTCCGTCCGCAAAGATCGGACATATTGGTCTTTATAGAGATCCGGAGACACATGAGCCACACGAATATTACTGCAAACTTCCGGATCCGATCGAACAGCGTCTGATCGTTGTGACAGACCCGATGCTTGCTACAGGCGGATCTGCTGTTGACGCTGTCAGAATGATCAAAGAGCATGGCGGAAAGAACATCAAATGCATGTTTGTTATCGCTGCACCGCAGGGTCTTGAGCGTCTTCACAAAGAACATCCGGATGTGCAGATCTATGTAGGACATCTGGACCGTGAACTGAACGACCATGCTTACATCTGCCCGGGACTTGGCGATGCAGGTGACCGTATTTTCGGAACTATTTAATTACGATATCGAGGAAGCAAAAAGAATGACAAAAGAGAAGCTGGCACTGGAAGTGATCGACCGACTGAAAAAAGAATATCCGGATGCAGGCTGTACACTGGATTATGATCAGGCATGGAAACTGCTCGTCAGTGTCCGTCTGGCAGCGCAGTGTACCGATGCAAGGGTAAATGTTGTTGTAGAAGATCTGTATGCAAAATACCCGGATGTTGCGTCACTTGCCGCAGCAGAGCCGGAGGAGATCGAGGCAATCGTGCGCCCGTGCGGACTCGGCAAAAGCAAGGCGCGGGATATCAGTGCCTGTATGCGTATCCTGCACGAACAGTATGCAGACAATGTACCGACGACTTTTGAGGAACTTCTGAAGCTTCCGGGAGTCGGACGCAAGAGTGCAAACCTGATCATGGGTGATGTTTTCGGGAAACCGGCGATTGTGACGGACACACATTGTATCCGTCTGTGTAACCGTATCGGTCTGGTTGACGGAATCAAAGAACCAAAAAAGGTTGAGATGGCTCTCTGGAAGATCATACCGCCGGAGGAGGGCAGTGATTTCTGCCATCGTCTGGTTTATCACGGACGTGAAGTGTGTACAGCAAGGACAAAACCTTACTGCGACAGATGCTGCCTTGCGGATATCTGTGCAAAGAATATATCAGATGTGAAATGACTCCCATCTCTGTAGGTGGCGAGCAACAAATCAGTATCAGTGGTGGGAGTCAATTCCCCATCTGATATAGAAGATGCAGGACAGCCTGTGGCTGTATTTTTCGGCTCTCCATGATCGGGGAGCCGAGTTTTTATGTAATATGAAAACAAAGGAGAATGTATCAGATGAAATATGCAATCATAGGAGCCGGGGGAACAGGGGGATGCCTTGGATTCTTTCTGCAAAAAGCAGGAAAAGATGTGACACTGATCGCCAGGGGAAAACATCTGGAGGCAATAAGAAAAAACGGACTGACGATACAGAAACTGTGGGATGAAAGCAGGGAAACGCTTCCGGTAAAAGCATGTACCGCGGAAGAATATAAAGAAATACCGGACGTGATTCTGGTCTGCATCAAAGGATATTCCATGGATGAAACGGTCCCGACCATAAAGAAAATCGCGGGAAAAGAAACGGTTGTAATTCCGATCCTGAATATATACGGAACGGGCGGCCGTCTGCAGAAAAAACTCCCGGAGCTTACCGTAACAGACGGATGTATCTATGTTTCTGCCAATATTCTGGAACCGGGTGTGATCCTCCAGCACGGAAAAATCTTAAGAGTAGTGTTCGGAGCAAGAAAACCGGAAGAAGAAACAGAAAAAATGCGCGAAGTGGCGAAAGATATGGTAACCGATGATCTGGAAGTGATCCTGTCCGAAAATATACGCAGAGATGCCATGGTGAAATTTTCTTATGTATCACCGATCGGAACGGCAGGTCTTTATTGCAATGCCGTTGCTGCTGATTTTCAGCGGGAAGGCGAGCAGAGAGAAATGTTTAAGGCACTTATACGTGAGATTGTTGCACTTTCTCACGCAATGGGAATAGAGTTCGCAGAAGATCTGGTTGAGAGAAATCTTAAGATACTGGCGGCACTTTCCCCGGAAGCAACGACATCCATGCAGAGAGATGTCATGGAAGAAAAGTGTTCAGAGATGGACGGACTGGTGTATGAAGTGGTGCGCATGGGAGAAGAATATAAAGTAGATATGCCACAATATAAAAAAGCAGCCGCACGCTTCAGAGAACAGGGAATCTTATAAGGAGGAGAAAAGAAAATGCGCAAAATGAAGCGGGTGGAAGATTCCCGTACGGAAAACACATATCTTATTATGAACAAGCACATCAACAGTTACGGACGTCTGTTTGGCGGCGTATTGATGCAGTGGATCGATGAAATGGCAGGAATCGTGGCGCATCGCCATGCAGGTACGATTGTGACGACCGCGTGTGTGGATAACCTGAATTTCAAAGCTGGCGCATATCTGGGAAATACCGTTGTCCTGATCGGAAAGATAACTTATGTCGGCAGGACATCGATGGAAGTCCGGATCGACACGTACGTGGAAGATTCGCAGGGAATGCGTAAAATGATCAACCGTGCATATGAAGTAATGGTTGCGCTTGATGAAAATGACAACAAAGTAGAAGTTCCGGGGCTGATCGTGGAGACTGAGGCAGAAAAAGCCGAGTGGCAGGGTGCGGAAAAGAGATACGCACTTCGCCGGGAAAGAAGGATTGAAGGCTATTAAAAATGGCAGAGAGCGATTATCCGGTGGATGGAAAGGAAAATCATGGCGAAAAAGATTGGAATCATTTCAGATACACATGGGCTTCTGAGACCGGAAGTTCTCGAAATACTGAAAACCTGTGACTGCATTCTGCATGCCGGAGATGTGGACCGGCCGGAGATTCTGGATCAGCTCCGGCCTTTGGGAAATCTTTATGCGGTTCGGGGAAACAATGACGGAGACTGGGCGCGGGGAATGGGCACCACGCTTCGGTTTAAGATAGAAAACATTTCTTTTTTTATGACGCATAATAAAAAAGATGTGGCATGGGACCTCGGTGGTACGCAGATCGTCATATTTGGACATACACATACGTATTTTGAAAAAATGATCGACGGCCGGCTCTGGCTGAATCCAGGAAGCTGCGGAAGAAGCCGGTTCGGGCAGGAACCGACCATGGCAGTGCTGCAGGCAGATAATGGAAGGTGGAAAATAGAAAAAATCGTTCTTTCTGCATAAAAACGAACATATATTTGCTTTTATTTACTTTATCCCGTTTTATTGGACATAATATGTGAGATACTTCTTATACAAGAAACGAGTGTTCGGAAAATATGTTCGATACAGGAGGAAGTAAAGATGGTCAATACAGCTGATGCAGGAAGAAGATCTTATGGAAATGAGAGAAATCACGGAAGAAGAAACCGCCGGAAATTATCCAGTGTGATGGCGATGATTCTCGGAGCCTTTGTTACGATCGAGATTATGATCATGGGAGCGATGCTTTTGAAAGTCGATTTTCATTCTGCGGACAGGATTGCTCTGGCTCTTGGTTTTATGGTATTATACTCGGGAGTGGTAGCTGCTTTGACTGACAAATAAGGAGTAATTCATGCCGAAATCGTTTAATCAGAAACTGAAAATTTTATATCTGATGCAGGTATTTATGGAGAAGACAGACTGCGGACATCCGATGTCTGTTCCGGATCTTATTCAGTATCTTGACGGATATGGCATCAGTGTGGAGCGTAAGACTGTCTATGATGATATAGAGACACTGCGTATATTTGGCATGAAAATTGAGAACCGCAGGGAAAAACCGTCCGGTTATTATCTGGCAGACAGGGAGTTTTCGTTTCCGGAGCTTAAGATTCTTATGGATGCGGTACAGTCGTCACGTTTTATTACAGAGCGGCAGTCCCGGGAGCTGGTACGCAAGCTGGAACACCTGACAAGTATAAGTGAAGCAAAGAGATTGCAGAGCCAGGCTTCAGTGCTTTCAGGGAATAAGGCAGTCAACCACGAGATATACGACAGCATTCAGAGGATATGTGATGCTATGGCGGATAACCGGCAGATCTGTTTCAACTATTATGAGTGGGATTTTTCCAGAGAACTGAAGCCGAAGCGGGATGGAGCACGTTACCGGGTAAGCCCGTGGAAGATGATCTGGAACAACGAAAATTATTATCTGATTGGACTCGACGAACGAAATGGTATCGTGAAGCATTATCGTGTTGATAAGATCATGCATGTAAGTATCGAATCACAGAAACGAAATGGAGAGGATATTTTCCGAAACTTTGATTTTCAGAAATATATTTCCGGTACGTTCGGCATGTTTGGCGGGAAAGAGCAGATCGTCAAGATGGAGTTTGAGAATCATTTTGTAGGAGTGGTATTGGATCGGTTCGGACAGGAAGTCATGTTGATTCCGAAAGATCAGGAGCATTTTACCATGCAGGCGCGCATCAGCATCAGCCCGCAGTTTTACGGATGGCTTGCCGGTCTGGGGACAGGAGCGGTGATCGTATCACCGGAGAATATCCGCAGGGACTACATATCCTTTTTGAAAAAGACTCTTAGAAATTATGGAGAGAATAATATATGACAGTTAAATCAAGACTATTGGAGATTCTGGAGAAACAGAAGGGTGAGACACTTTCAGGAGAGAAGCTTGCCGAGGAACTTCACTGTACCAGAGCAGCAATCTGGAAGGCTGTGAAGTCCCTGCGGGAAGAAGGATACAAGATAGAAGCAGGACAGAATAAAGGCTATATGCTGGCGAAAGCGAATGATCGGCTTTCCGTTGAGGCAATACGGCCTTTTTTATTATCTCCGGAGGTTTATATCGGGGTATATCAGGAAGTTGATTCTACGAATCGTGCAGCGAAAGCAGCTGCGGTGAATGGAGAAGCAGGGCATGGAAGCTTCGTTCTGGCAGGAAGCCAGAGTGCCGGACGCGGCAGGAGAGGCAGGAGTTTTTATTCGCCACAGGATGCGGGCATCTATCTCAGTGTGATCCTTGAACCGGAGGGAAGTATTCAGGAAAGTCTGCTTCTCACTGCTGAGGCAGCTGTGGCGGTCTATAAGGCAGTAAAGAAGGTGACGGGAATTTCTCTGGATATCAAATGGGTGAATGACCTTTATCATAACGGCCGGAAGGTATGCGGCATCCTTACAGAGGCAGTTACCGACTTTGAGAGCGGTAATATTGAATTTGCAGTGGTTGGAATCGGACTGAATTTATTTGAAGCGTCTGATGGATATCCTGATGCACTGCAGGGAATTGCCGGAGGCATTTATGAAAGTCGTGAGGCAGCAGCAGGTCTTGACCGTAGCCGTCTGGCAGCGGAGATTGTAAATACTCTTCTGGAAGAAACGAGGGAATTAAAGCTTCCGGACGAATATATACAGCATAATATGGTGCCGGGAAGGGAAATATGTATTTCAGACGGAAACAGTATCCGTCGGGCAAAGGCACTGGAAATCTGCCCGGATGGACGTCTGAAAGTTCAGGAAGAAGACGGTACGGAAGCTATTTTATCCTACGGAGAAGTATCACTTATAATATGAAGTTATATTAAATATAATTGTGGAAAATGTATAAATTTCGACAATCCTTTTTTTACAAAATAGGGAGAATGAATATTGACTTTTTTTTGACGAAGAGCGTAAAATAATGGCATCAAATGGCAGACCGGTCATACCAATTTTTGATATATTTGAGCGGTCGAGAGAAAAGGAGGGAGAAAGACGGGAAATTTATCAGCCACACTGGCAGAAGAGCTGGAAAGCAAGACTGCCTTTACGATACCGGTGTTTGGCGGAGTGCCGATCGCAGAGAGTGTAGTTGTTACATGGGTGATCATGGCAGTTTTACTTATACTTTCTCTGATACTGGTTCGTAATCTCAAGGTTGAGAATCCGGGCAAGAAACAGCTTCTTCTGGAATCAGGAGTAAGTTTTCTTCAGGATTTCTTTATGGGAATTCTGGGAGAAGAGGGGAAGAGATATATCCCTTATCTGATGTCTACCGTAATTTACATTGGAATAGCCAATATTGCGGGTGTGTTTGGTTTTACACCACCTACCAAGGATATGAATGTGACCATAGCACTTTCGCTTATGAGCATTATTCTGATTGAGTACTCAGGCTTTCATAAACGAGGACTTAAAGGTTTTCTGCATAGCTTTGCAGAACCGGTTCCAATCATGCTTCCGATCAATATACTGGAACTGGCAATCAGGCCGACATCATTATGTATGCGATTATTTGGTAACGTTCTTGGAAGTTTTGTAGTTATGAAACTGTTGGAGTTTATATGTCCGGCAATTCTTCCATTACCATTCAGCCTGTATTTTGATTTCTTTGACGGATTCATTCAGGCGTACGTATTTGTGTTCTTAACATCACTGTTTATCAAGGAAGCAATCGAGTAAACAGATGTTTAAGCAGGATTCAATATTTATTTGAAATTTAAATTTTGTCAATTCAGGAGGAAAAAATTATGTCAACATTAGTAGCAATCGGAGCAGCTATCGCAGTACTTACAGGTATCGGAGCAGGTATTGGTATCGGTATTGCAACCTCTAAGGCAGTAGAAGCTATCGCAAGACAGCCAGAAGCAGAAAGCAAAATCAGTAAGAACCTTCTGTTAGGATGTGCACTTGCCGAGGCAACAGCTATTTACGGTTTCGTAATCGGTCTTCTGATCATCATCATGCTCGGCTAATAACGATATGGAATTAATCAGGAGAGAGGCAGGTGGACAACGGTGATAAAGATTGACATCAACCTTGTCTTTACGATCATCAACCTGTTGGTTCTGTATCTTTTGATGAAGAAGTTTTTATTCGGACCGATCATAAATGTGATGGACCAGAGAAAAGCTATGATCGACCAGCAGTTTGCAGAAGCTAAGGAACGACAGGATAATGCAAAGGAACTTCAGGAACAGTATGAGGGAGCTTTGAGATCCGCAAAAGAAGAATCCTACCAGATCATGGAGCAGGCAAAGAAAGAAGCGAAGGCACAGGCAGAAAACACTGTCAAAGAGACAGAAGCCAGAGTGGATGCGATGCTTGCAAAGGCACAGGAAGATATCCGCATGGAGCGTGAGAATGCAATGCGTCAGATGAAAGGCGATGTAGCATCCCTTGCCATGGAGGCAGCAGCCAAGATCATTGGTAAGAACAGTGGAGCAGATCAGGATTTATCCTTATATGATCAATTTATAGAAGAAGCAGGTGATCCGGATGACAGTGACCGCCGTTAATTATGCAAAGACATTGTACGAGCTTTCTGTTCCCGCAGAAGCTGTACAGACAACAAAAGAAATATTCCGTGAGGTTCCGGGACTTAAAGCAAGTCTCGCGAATCCACTGGTGCCTTTTGAGGCAAAGAGCAGAGTGATTGACCGGGTAATTCCTGATGAAATGAAAAATTTTATAAAGGTTGCCTGCAAACACAGAAATATAGGCCTTCTGGAAGAAATTTTTGAAGACTATGAGGAAATATGCCGGAGACAGAAACGTATCCTTCATGCAGTGATGCGATATGTGACCCCGCCGAAAGCTCAGCAGCTCGAAGGCATCAAAGCATTTTTGTGCCGGGAATTTCAGGCAGAGAGCGCCGAAATAGAAATGATAGAAGACAAAAGTCTGATCGGAGGATTTATCCTTCAGGCAGACGGACGTGAATTTGACTGGAGTATGCGAGGACGTTATCGTATGCTGCAGCAGAAACTGACCCGGAGGTGAAATCGTTGAGCGCAATCAACCCAGAAGAGATTATTTCTATTCTGAAGGAAGAAATAGAAAATTATGATGAGATCAGCCAGAATCAGGAAGTGGGAACGGTTATCTCCGTAGGTGACGGAATTGCTACCGTATACGGAATTGACCATGCCATGTATGGTGAGGTTGTAGTATTTGAAAACGGACTCAAGGGAATGGTTCAGGATATCCGTACCAACAGCATGGGATGCATTCTGTTTGGTAAAGATACAGGAATCAAAGAAGGTACTAAGGTAACCCGTACCGGCAAACAGGCAGGTATTCCTGTCGGCAACGGTTATGTAGGCAGAATTGTCAATGCCCTTGGTGCTCCAATCGACGGAAAAGGTGAAATCAAAGAAGAAGGATATCGTCCGGTAGAAAATCCGGCACCTGGAATCATTGATCGTAAATCCGTCACAGTACCGCTGGAGACAGGTATCCTTTCATTGGATTCCATGTTCCCAATCGGTCGTGGACAGCGAGAACTGATCATCGGTGACAGACAGACCGGTAAAACATCACTCGCAATTGATACCATCCTGAACCAGAAAGGTAAGGATGTAATCTGTATTTATGTAGCAATCGGACAGAAAGCATCCACCGTAGCGAAGGTTGTATCCAACCTTGAAAAATACGGCGCGATGGAATATACAACTGTATTTTCTTCAACAGCCAGTGACTGTGCACCGCTTCAGTACATTGCTCCTTATGCAGGAACTGCACTTGCTGAGTTCTTTATGTATCAGGGCAAAGACGTACTGATCGTTTATGATGATCTTTCCAAACATGCAGTTGCATACAGAGCTTTGTCACTGTTACTTGAACGTTCCCCGGGACGTGAGGCATATCCTGGAGACGTATTTTATCTGCATTCCAGACTTCTGGAGAGATCCAGCCGCCTGAGCGATAAACTTGGAGGAGGTTCTATTACCGCACTTCCGATTATCGAGACACAGGCAGGTGATGTTTCTGCATATATTCCGACCAACGTAATTTCTATTACAGATGGTCAGATTTTCCTTGAGAGTGACCTGTTCTTCTCAGGAATGAGACCGGCCGTTAATGTTGGTCTTTCTGTATCGCGAGTTGGTGGTGCAGCGCAGACAAAAGCCATGAAGAAAGCTTCAGGAAGCGTTCGTATCGATCTGGCTCAGTATCGTGAGATGGAAGTATTTACCCAGTTCAGTTCAGATCTGGATGATGCGACTAAAGCACAGCTTGCATATGGCGGCTGTCTGATGGAACTTCTGAAACAGCCACTGTGTAATCCACTGAAACTTCACGAGCAGGTTATCACATTGTGGACAGCTACTCACAAAAAACTGGTTCATGTGGATAAAAAGGATGTAAAACAGTATCAGAAAGATCTGCTTGCATATTTTGATAATGTTTATCCGGAAATCGGTAAAGAAATTGATGAAACCGGACTGCTCAGCGATGAACTTGGAGAGAAGATCCTTCAGGTTGCCGATGAGTTTAAAGACCGTGCAGCTACCAACTAATTTATGTGTATAGAATGCCGCCACTGTTTCCGATATATACAGTGAACGACAGGAGGAACTTATGGCAAATGCAAGAGAAATAAAAAGCAGGATCAACAGTGTTCAGGACACAATGAAAATTACCAATGCCATGTATATGATTTCCTCTTCCAAAATGAAAAAAGCCAAAAAGATATTGTCTGATACGGAGCCTTATTTCTACAATATGCAGAGTGCGATCGCACGTATTCTCCGACATATTCCGGATACGCAGCATCCGTTTTTCAGTGTTCGTCATCTGATTCCTGCGGAGGAACGAAAGATAGCGACAATCGTGGTTACCGGTGATAAAGGAATGGCTGGTGCTTATAATCACAACATCACCAAAATGACAGAAGAGTTTATGGCAAACACTCCCGGTCATCACAAGCTTTATGTGCTTGGTGTTGTAGGCAGACAGTATTTCAGCAAGAAAAATGTGGATATGGATGGAAGCTTCCGCTATACCGTACAGAAGCCGACCATGCACAGGGCAAGAATGATCAGTGAGGAAGTTATAAGAAGCTTTCTGGACAGAGAAGTGGATGAGGTGCATATTATTTACACACAGATGCAGAATGCAGTTGTGATGGAAGCAGTAAATATGCAGCTTCTTCCTTTAAAAAAGACCAGCTTTTCGCCGCTTCAGATTCCCGCAGAGATCCATCAGGAGGAAATCGAGATGTTTCCGTCTGCAGAGGGTGTGCTGGATATCATGATTCCGAATTATCTGACCGGTGTGATCTATGGATGCCTGGTTGAGGCATATGCCAGTGAGAATAATGCCAGAATGACCGCCATGCAGTCATCTACAGACAGTGCAAAGAAAATGTTACAGGATCTGTCGATCCAGTACAACCGTGCACGTCAGGCAGCAATCACGCAGGAAATCACAGAGGTTTGCAGTGGTGCGAAAGCCCAGAAAAGGAAGGGACGATAATGAGTAAAGGTAAGATCGTACAGGTCATGGGACCTGTTGTAGATGTTGTTTTTGAAAATGGAGATCTGCCGGATATCAAAGATGCTCTTGAAGTAGAGAACAACGGTAAGAGATGTGTGATGGAAGTATCCCAGCATCTGGGAAACGATGTGGTACGTTGTATCATGTTGAGTGCCAGTGAGGGACTTCAGAGAGACAGAGAAGTCATTGCAACCGGAAGCGGAATCAAGGTTCCGGTAGGTGACTGTACTCTGGGACGTTTGTTTAATGTACTTGGCGATACCGTTGACGGAGGAGAACAGCTGGACGATGCAGAACACTGGGTGATCCATCGTGATCCGCCGAGTTTTGAAGAACAGAAACCGGCAGTTGAGATTCTGGAAACAGGAATTAAAGTCATCGACCTGCTTGCCCCTTATGCAAAAGGTGGTAAGATCGGTCTGTTCGGCGGTGCCGGTGTTGGTAAGACAGTCCTGATTCAGGAGCTGATCCAGAATATCGCCACAGAGCACGGCGGATATTCTATTTTTACCGGTGTAGGAGAGCGTTCCCGTGAGGGAAATGACCTCTGGAGTGAAATGAAAGAATCTGGTGTACTTGAAAAGACAGCCTTAGTGTTCGGACAGATGAACGAGCCGCCGGGATCCCGTATGCGTGTTGCTGAGACAGGCCTTACCATGGCAGAGTATTTCCGTGATCAGGAACACAGAGATGTACTTCTTTTTATTGATAATATTTTCCGTTTTGTACAGGCAGGTTCCGAGGTTTCCGCACTTCTGGGACGTATGCCGTCTGCAGTAGGTTACCAGCCGACACTTGCAACTGAGATGGGTGAACTTCAGGAACGTATCGCTTCCACAACATCCGGATCTGTTACATCTGTTCAGGCAGTTTATGTACCTGCCGACGACCTGACTGACCCGGCTCCGGCAACGACATTCGCACATCTGGATGCGACAACTGTACTTTCCCGTAAAATCGTAGAGCAGGGTATTTATCCGGCTGTTGATCCACTGGAATCTACTTCCCGTATTCTGGAAGCTGATATTGTCGGCGAAGAGCATTATGAAGTTGCACGTCGTGTACAGGAGATTCTTCAGAAATACAAAGAACTGCAGGATATCATTGCAATCCTTGGTATGGAAGAACTTTCCGACGAAGATAAAAACACTGTATTCCGTGCAAGAAAGATTCAGAAATTCCTGTCTCAGCCATTCCATGTAGCTGAGAACTTTACAGGTATTCCTGGAAAATATGTTCCGCTGAAAGAAACGATCCGTGGATTCAAGATGATCATCGATGGTGAGATGGATGAGTATCCAGAAAATGCATTCTTTAATGTAGGAACTATAGACGAAGTAATTGAAAAAGCAAAAACTCTGGAACAGTAAGGAGTGAGGCTTATGCAGAATACATTCGGTCTTGAAATATACGCTGCGAACAGACAGTTCTTTGCGGGAAGAGCCAGCTCACTGATTATTCCGGCAGAAGACGGACAGAAAGAATTTCTTGCCCATCATGCCAATATGATCTGTGCGATCGTTCCTGGAGAACTCAAATTTGAGGATTCCGAGGGAAACTGGACAGAGGTAGCAGTCAGCTCCGGATTTGTTGAGATGATCAATAATCGTGCGAAGTTGTTCTGTCTGACGGTAGAACGTCCGGAGGAAATTGACATACGAAGAGCGGAAGAAGCACGTGACCGTGCCGAAGAACAGCTTCGTCAGAAGCAGAGTATTGTAGAATATCACAGAAGTCAGGCAGCTCTTGCAAGAGCAATGACAAGGCTTCGTGTGACCAAAAACCTGAAAAATTAAAATTCCAGGCAATAATATTTACAAGAAACATTGACATAAAAACTTTTGAAAGAGACAGACGGTACATGATGCCCGCCTGTCTTTTTCTGTTCAGGAAACAAAAGCTGTGCTATACTGAAAACAAAAAAGAAGTTTTATACAGTGCAGATAATTTATCAGAAAGAAGGATCAGGCAGCATGAGTGAGACAAGAAAACTTTACTACGAAGATGTATACAAAAAGGAATTTACCGCAAAAGTCCTGGAATGCGGCGAATGTGAAAAAGGATTTGCGGTCATTCTTGATCAGACCGCTTTTTATCCAGAGGGTGGCGGCCAGCCATGTGATCTCGGTACATTAAACGGGATAGCAGTTTTGGATGTACAGGAAAAAGATGGGGAGATCGTACATTATACAAAAGAAGCAGTTGAAGCAGGCAGTGAAGTGATCGGAAAAATTGACTGGGATCGAAGATTTGATCTGATGCAGCAGCATTCCGGAGAGCATATTGTCAGTGGTCTGGTGCATGAGGCGTATGGATATGATAATGTGGGATTCCATATGAGCAGTGACGTGATCACAGTAGATTTAAGCGGTGTGCTGACAGAGGCACAGCTTGCGGAGATTGAAGCAGAGACCAACCAAAAAATCTGGGAAAACAGCGAGGTGGAGATTACTTACCCGTCAAAAGAAGAACTGGAGAAACTTTCCTACAGAAGTAAGAAAGAACTGACCGGACAGGTGCGTCTGGTACGTTTCCCGGGGGCGGATCTCTGTGCCTGCTGTGGAACGCATGTCACGCATACAGGAGAAATCGGAGCAGTCAAGATCCTTACAGTCGAAAATTTCCATGAGGGTATCCGTCTGACAATGATCTGCGGTAAGAGAGTCATGGATTATCTGAATATGGTTAATGACCAGAACCGACAGGTTTCCGTGAAACTTTCTGCAAAGATCGGCGAGACTGCTGTGGCTGTAGGACGGCTTCAGGATGAAAACTTCCGCCTGAAAGGACAGGTTGCACATGTGGTGGATGAACTCTGCAAAGCTGAAGCAGACCGGTGGGAAGGAGAGGGAAGTGTTCTTCTTTTCCATGATGGACTGGAGGCAGATCAGGTGCGTAAGATGGCAGATGCTGTGATGCAGAAATGTTCTGGATGTTGTGCTGTGTTTTCCTCAAACGGAGATGGCAGCTACAAATATGCGATGGGTGAATTGAATGGAGATCTCAGACAGTTCACAAAAGAAATGAACGCGGCACTGAATGGCAGAGGCGGTGGAAAGCCGTTCTTTGTGCAGGGCTCTGTAAAGGCATCCGAAGAAGAAATCCGTCAGTTTTTCCGTCAGTGATCGGTAGGTGACAGAAGATGTTGGGAGAATGTCATGCACATATATTTATGAACGGCACTGATTACCGGAAAGCGGTTCAGACGCATAAAGTACAGGCGAATGAAGCATCTGTGCGCAGTGCGCTGGAGGCGTACAGAAAAGCAGGTGTGACATATGTACGCGAGGGCGGTGATCCGTATGGAGCATCTTTGCTTGCAGGCAGACTTGCATCAGAGTACGGAATTGAGTATCGTTCCCCGGTATTTGCTATACATAAAAACGGACACTATGGGAAAATTGTAGGACGCGGGTTTGATACACTGAAAGAATACCATCAGAGAGTTCTGGAAGCAGCGTCAGAAGGAGCAGATTTTATCAAGATAATGACTACCGGACTTCTGGATTTTAATGATGACGGAAAAGTGACGGGAACTCCTGTAGATGAAGCGGAAGTCAGAGAGATGGTACACATTGCCCATGAAGAGGGCTTTGCCGTTATGAGCCATACGAACGGGATTTATGGTACAAGAGCTGCAATCGAGGCAGGTGTGGACAGTCTGGAACATGGCAATTACATGGATGCCGAAACGATAGCTATGCTGGCAGACAGCAATACCGTATGGGTACCAACACTTGTTACGGTAAGAAATCTGGTAGGCTGCGGGCGTTATGAAGACAGTGTTTTAAACCCGATCATTCATCAGGCAGAAGTACTTGTGCGGCTTGCTTATCAGAAAAAAGTAAAAGTAGCACCGGGAAGCGATGCCGGAGCCTATATGGTGCCTCATGGAAAGGGCATTTTACAGGAATGGGAGGCGTTCCGGCAGATTCTTGGCGATTCCGGCGAAGTGAAAGAGTGGCTGAAGACCGGAGAAAAAGAAATCCGGGATAGGTTTAAAAGAAAATAAAATAGAGAAAAGGACAGGCAGAAAGAGTATCTGGACGTAAATAGAAGATCTGCGATCACAGATCTTCTATTTTTATTGCGGTATAAATATTGGTTTCCTTTGAATCAGCAGGGTTGAATGTGATCTTTACGGAACTTCCTGTCAGCAGTCCGCCGGATGAAGAGTTGGTGGCTTTTTCTGTATTGCAGGTAATATCTGCACCATCGTAAGTACGGAGTGTGATCGTGTTGGCTGTAGAAGCAATGATGTCTCCGGAAATGGTAAAGCCGATTCCACGCTCAGTCAGTTTATCCGGATTTTCACCGGTAATTCCGAGAACACTGATACCGTCCAGAGTAGTACCGTTAAAATCTCCTGTGTAAATGATATTTACATGTGATCCGGTCTCAGCACCGCCTTTGAAATAGCAGGGGAGTGCAGACATGTCCAGATTCAGGACATTGGTGGTGTTTTCGATGGATACCTGTAAAATATTGGTCTGAATGCTTTGAATCACGGCACGCAGTTTATTGTCTTTTTTGACTTCTGTTCCTTCCTGTGGAGCAGGAGTTGGTGTCGGTGCCGGAACATCAAATGGATCTATATCTGAGACACTGGAAGTCTTTGTGTGGGAACCGTCGGCAGTCGCAGTATTTCCATCCGCAGAAGCAACAATGTTGCCTTTATAGTGGATGTATACCCAGTTGCCTGGTTTGATTCCGGCCTGATAATATTGCTCGGTGCCGGTGACCGGGAAAGTGACAGTCTGATTTTTATCTGATTTGACGGTGATGGAATTGGCTGTCAGTACCTGTATCTGTCCGCGGAAAGTCTGATCTTCGAAAGTAGCTGTCTGATGATAGTCATCGACGACTTTCAGAGCATGCACTGCTCCTGTGTCGGTGCTGTCAAGCTGTCCTTCATATACGACGCTGACAGCATCTCCGGCAAGCATGCCGTTACTGCATTCCAGCGTTGCCTGCGAAATGTCAAAAGTATAAGATTCATTATCACTTAAGAGAGTAATCTGATTGCCGGTAAAGTTCTGGAGTTCTCCACGGATCTCATCCATATAAACACGGGTAATTTCAGGATTAATGTCCTGAATGGCAGCGTCATCTGAAGCGGTAAAACGGTCGATCACACTTCCGAGACTGCATCCGGAGAGAGAAAGCGAAAGCAGACAGCCGATGCCGATAGTAACTATTTTTTTCATTTGATATTGTTCTCCTTTGTGGTATCAGGCTGTACACGGAACCAGTAAGTATAGGAATCTGTAAAACCAAGAGAAGTGTACAGATTTTTGGCGGCTGTATTTCCCTGTACTACCTGAAGGTAGGCCTTTTCGGCGCCTTTTTTCATACCTTCACTCAGAAGAGCGGTACAGATCTGGCGGGCATAACCCCTGCCACGGTATTTTTCCTTGACATGGATCGCATAAATACCAATGTAGTCACGGTCAAGGATTCCAAGACCGGTAGCAATGATCTTGTCTTCTTTCCAGATAGAAGTACAGATGGTTTCTTTCGGGATTGCACGGTACATGGAAGGTACGACTGCCCGGTGGATCGGATTGGTCATTCCCTTCAGGTCAAAAAGGCTGTTGATCCAGATATCAGGTATTTCATCTGTCAGGGTAACATCCGGATAAGGTGTATCAATATGTGCGTCTGACAGAGCCATTGTCATAACCTCAGTCGTATGCTGGATTTCGTACCCGCGGTTTTCCAGTGTATAATCAAAATCCGGTGACACGACAGGACTGATCTTAAAGATGGCAGGGGAGCCGAGACGCTTGTAGACGTTTTCACAGTAGGCGACTTTTTCTCTCCATGGAAGCGTGGAAACTCCGAATTGTTCTACGCTGTTGGTACGGTGTGTATAAAAATAAGAAAAGCGCAGAATCCAGCCGTCATAAAGCTCCATTTTGTGTGATGGCCATGCATTCAGCGACATATCTTCGATTTTTTTGATGTTTTCCATGGCAGTATGTGTCCCCCTTTTCATGCTGTCTTTTATTATACAGAAGAGAGCGTGATTGTGCAACCTGCGCTGATGTCAGATTCTGGGAGAATTTGACGAACGAATTTTCTTTACAAGAAGAACACAGCGCTCTATAATAAAACTCACCAGAAATCTTCTGGTATTCCTTCCGTCAGATCTGACGGGTAATCCCAATTTTTTATTTGTTTGAGAAAGGGGTGTGAGTAAAGTAATCATTCGTCAGATGCTGCTTCTGACGATTGCGGGCATCGCAGTGTTGATGGATCTGTATGAGATGCGGATAAAAAACAGCTGGATCATCTGCTCCTTTATTGCAGGGCTGATTTACAGTATATGGCCCGGAAACCGGCATGGCATAGTGCAGTTTGTTCTTGGAATGACTGTGCCGCCTGTGCTTCTGGGGTGGCTGTTTTATTTTCGAATGCTCGGTTCAGGTGACATAAAGCTTTTCTGCGTGCTTGGCGGTCTGATGGGACCGTATCACATATTATGGTGTATGTGGTATGCAATTCTTGCAGGAGCAGCACTATCGCTGGCAATCTTGTTTTTTTGCGGCGGCTTCCACCAAAGATTCCATTATCTGGAACAATACGTAAGACAATTTATCGAAACTGGTAGACAAAATCCGTATTATCGGACAGGAAATGCTTTTGAAAACATTCATTTTACGATTCCGATATTTATGAGTGTGATGTTGTATACGGGAGGTATCTATTGAAAAAACAAATTTTTGCAGTCTGTGATCTCGAGGCGGAATATGCCTGCAACTTCATGGATTATCTCAACCAGAAAAAGAATATCCCTTTTGAGATTCAGGCGTTTACCAATGTCAGCAGTTTTGTAGCATATGCAAAAGAAAATCCGGTCGAACTTCTTCTGATCTCAGCGGAGGCGATGTGCAGGGAGGTCGGCGAGCTGGATATCGGCAAGATCGTCATTCTGACCGAGGGCAGCAAGCCGGAAGAGCTGGACAAATATGCCGATGTTTATAAGTACCAGGCATCCTCAGATATCGTCCGTGAGGTGATGGCATGTTATGGCGCAGAAAAAGCCGTGCTTCCGGCTCAGATGCCTGCACTCAAGAAGACAACGGAACTTTTTGGGATTTATTCACCGCTTGGATTCTGCGGGCAGACATCCTTTGCGCTGGCGTTGGCTCAGATTCTGGGCAGAGAGAAGCCAGTTCTTTATCTTAATATGGAAGAATATTCCGGATTTGAAGAGCTGTTTGAAAAAGAATACCCTTATACACTCAGTGATCTTCTGTATTTTGTACGACAGGAACAGGCTGGCATCACCGTAAAGATGAACAGTATGATTCAGAGCATGGGAAGCGTGGATTTCATCCCGCCGGCACAGTGTCCGGAGGATATCCGGGGAACGAGGTGGCAGGACTGGGAGCGTCTTCTACAGGAAATCATTCTGCACAGTTCCTATGAGGCTGTCGTATTGGATGTAGGTGACGGGATCGAAGAAGTGTTTCAGATTCTTGATCTGTGTACGAAGGTATATATGCCGGTGCGCGATGACCGTATCTCAAAGTGCAAGCTGGAACAGTTTGAAAAGCTTTTGCGACTGCGTGACTACTCGCAGTTACTGGCAGGAATAGAAACAGTAGTGCTTCCGATACTGTCCCAAAATACGGATAATTCGTTTTGGATAGAAGAACTGGTCTGGAGTGAGTTGGGAGATTTTGTAAGAGAATTGCTTGAGAAAGAAAAACTCTGAAGATGATTTTCAGAAAGGAAAGCAGATGAGCAGGGAACTATTTCAGGAACTTCGTGCGCTTCTGATGGAGCGGCTGGATCTTGCGAGAGAGCTGAGTGATGAGGAAATCCTTGAAGAGATCGATGATCTGATACTCGGGCGGATGCGGGAGTATTGCCTTTCATTGAAAGAAAAGGTACAGCTTCGCCAGGAACTTTTTCATTCTGTCCGAAAACTTGATGTTCTGCAGGAACTGATTGAGGATGAGACAGTGACGGAGATCATGGTGAACGGACCGGATGCCATCTTTGTGGAACGTGCCGGAAAATTGACAAAGTGGGACAAAACATTTACTTCTGGAGAAAAGCTTGAAGATGTCATTCAGCAGATTGTAGGTAAGTGCAACCGGGTGGTCAACGAATCAATGCCTATTGTGGATGCCCGACTGGACAACGGAGCCAGAGTTAATGCGGTGATCCGTCCGGTAGCGCTCAATGGACCGATCCTGACAATCCGGCGTTTCCCCGATACACCGATCACGATGGAAAAGCTGATCGCACTTGGAAGTCTGCCGTCGGAATGTGCCGAATTTCTTGCAGCACTTGTGCGGGCGCGATATTCGATGGTAATCGGAGGCGGAACGGGAAGTGGAAAGACGACGTTTCTTGGTGCGTTGTCCAATTATATTCCGCCGGATGAGCGGCTGATCACGATCGAAGACAATGCAGAACTCAAGATACAGGGAATTGCCAATCTGGTGCGTCTTGAAGCAAAGATGGCAAACATGGAAGGTGCAGCATCCATTACGATTCGTGATCTGATTAAGACAGCGCTTCGTATGAGACCGGATCGGATCATTGTCGGAGAAGTACGTGGTGGTGAAGCTGTCGATATGCTTCAGGCTTTGAATACCGGACATGACGGCAGCTTAAGTACAGCACATGCCAATTCTGCTTCGGACATGCTCTCAAGACTTGAGACTATGACACTGATGGGAGTGGACCTCCCGCTTGAGGCTATCCGAAGGCAGATTGCTTCCGGTGTTGATATTCTTATTCATTTGGGAAGAATGCGGGATAAAAGCCGTAAGGTACTCGAGATAACAGAAATATGCGGATTTGAAAATCATGAAATAAAGACACGTACGCTTTATCGCTGGCAGGAGGGAAAAGGACTGGTACAGACTGCTGAACTTCTGAACAGAGAAAAGCTGGTACGGGCAGGAGTGACCATATGAAGCAGAGTTATGAAGAGTATCGTTTTTCCATGACAGAGATTTTTAAGTATATGGTGCAGAGCTTTTTGCTGTGTGTGGCGCTGGATTACCTTTTTTATCAGAATCTCTGGCTGATGTTTCTTGCATTGCCGGTCACAGTGTTTTTTCTGAAATGGAAGAAGAAAGGACTGATCCGTGAACGTAAAAAGAACCTGAATTATCAGTTTAAAGATGCTTTGAATGCGTTGAGTGTTTCAGTACAGGCAGGATATTCCGTAGAAAATGCGGTTATAGCATGCTCCAGAGACTTGGAACGGCTGTATCCGCAGGAAGCGGATATTGTGCGGGAATTTCATTACATGGAAACACAGTTAAAGGTAAGCGTACCGGTGGAAGAGCTTTTTATGAGTTTTGGTGACAGAAGCGGGATTGAAGATATTGAAAATTTTGCAGCAGTATTTTATACCGCCAAGAGAACCGGTGGTGATATGAACCGGATCATACAGACTTCTTCGAGGATGCTGGGTGACAAGATTGATGTGCGTAAAGAAATCGAGACGACACTGGCGGCAAAAAAGGCGGAACAGATGATCATGAGTCTGATGCCGGCCGGAATCATTCTGTATCTTAAGATGACCTCTCCGGGATTCCTTGAAGTACTCTATGGAAACCCGTTCGGAATTCTGGCGATGTCCCTGTGCCTTGGAATTTACGGGCTATCTTACTGGCTTGGAAGACGGATCGTAGATATTGAAGTTTAGAAAGGAAATGCGGGAGAGCCGCACAGAATAAAATATGTGGGTACATATCATAATCTTTGTGCTGACTTTTGGAACCGTGCTTGTATGGAAAGCAGGCTGGATCCGGCTGGACGGAATCGCAGACCGACAGAGCATGCGGCTGTTTCTGCTCGTTGCGGTCTGCGGAAATCTTCTGGGAATGGCACTGACCATGACAGACGGTAAAGATGTGGTCTATCAGGAAGGGCACCGCATGGAGAAGAATCCGGATGGTGCATACACGGAAGAACTTGAAGTGTCTGTGGATGGTCGGAAACCGCAGAAGTTTGATGTGGAGATTCCGGAGAAAGAGACGGAGGAGACGGAAGTCGAACCGGAGCAGGAAGTAAATGAGGCAGAACAGAGACAAAAAGAATTAAAAGAAATCATTGAAGAATATAATCAGCAGAAACAGGATCCGGATTATTATTATCTGCCGGATCAGTGGGACGGTCAGAAATTTACCTGGCAGAAGTCCGGAGACCGGACAGGGTCCCTTCTGGCATCACTTGCATTTTTTGCAGCGTTTGTTGTAATGCTGAAAAAAGCAAAAGAGCAGCAGGAAGAAATGGCAAAACGCGCAGAGCAGCTACTGATGGATTATCCGTCACTGATCATGAAGTTCACACTTCTGATTCAGGCAGGAATGACAGCTCGCAAGGTGTTTCAGAAAATGAGTGCAGATTATATAAAAAACCGTCCAAAGACCGGACGATATGCGTATGAGGCAATCACGATCATGTGTCATGAGATGGACAGTGGCGTTGCAGAACTGGAAGCATATCGGAGATTCGGAGAAAGGTGCGGACAGATGAAGTACAAGACCTTTTCCACGATTCTGATACAGAATCTGCAAAAAGGCAGCCACAGGATGGCGGATCTTCTGGAAAAAGAAGCACTGGAAGCGTGGGATGAAAGGAAACGAAAGGCAAGAGTGCTGGGTGAGACAGCGGCTACAAAGCTGCTAGTACCGATGGTCATGATGCTTGCGGTGGTGATGGCGATCATCATGATACCGGCATTTTTATCTTTCTATGGATGATGGAGTAGCAGGATAGAGCAGATAGAATAAGGAGGCAGAATATGAATGCATGTATGCGGACAGCGAGAGAGTTTATGCGTGAAGAAGATGCGGTAGGCGTCGTTGAAATCATTTTGATACTGGTGGTATTGATCAGTCTGGTAATCATTTTTAAGGAACAGCTGACCAATCTGGTGAGAAGTATTTTAAGTAAGATTACGAAGCAGAGTAATTCTATCTGAGAAGGAAAGGGGTATGCCAATGGAGAAAAAAGGAAGTATCACTGTTTTTCTGGCGCTGATTCTGAGTTTGCTGCTGTCGCTTGTTACGACCGGAATCCAGTCGGTACAGGCTGCGGCGGCAAGGACTCAGATTCTGAACAGTATGGATATCGGCCTCTATTCTCTGTTTGGACAGTATGACCGTTTCCTTATGAATGAATATGACCTGTTTTTCATTGATGGGACACAGGGAAGCTCCGGATTAAATCTGGGGGCAGTATATGACAACCTGGAATCTTACATGAAACCTGTTCTGAAGCAGAACAGTCAGAAACTTACTCTGAAACAGGGTGGATTTACAGGCTATCGTCTGGCAACCGATGAAGATGGAGAAGTTTTTTTTCGTCAGGCAGTGACATTTATGAGAGATACATTGGGAAGTCAGGGTGTGGGACTTCTTCTTGACCGCTACCACAAAAAAGAAGAAAAGATCAGACAGGCGGAAGAAGCCGGACGTCAGAGTGAGGATGGCAACAGCCTCGAAAATTATGATGCAGAGATGGATTCGGCAGCGCAGAAAAGTCAGGAAGCCGAAGCTGCCTCGAAGGCAGAAAACGGCTCAGGTGCCAACGATATATTTGGAAGTGGCGAAGAATCAGGTGGCAATACCGGCGGCAATGAGATAGTGGAAGCACCGAAGCCTTCTGCAGTCACGAATCCGATCCCGGTCATAAAACAGATTCGAAAAATGGGGCTGCTTGATCTGGTCGTTCCGGCTGACCATGGCATTTCTGAGAATCAGGTTTCCCGTTCGGATCTTGTATCGCACCGACAACTGCAGGAAGGAATCAACCTTCCGGCAGAGAATATCCGGGCATCTTCTGCGACTTCACAGATACTCTACCAGCAGTATCTGATGGAACATCTGGGAAATTACCGGGAACCGTCCACCGCAGGACTTAAATATCAGATTGAGTATCTTCTGGGTGGAAAATCCAGTGACCGCGAAAATCTCCAGACAGTTGCCAGACGACTCCTTCTGATTCGCGAAGGGATCAATGTATCGGCACTGATGACTGATGTATCAAAGAGAGCGCAGATACAGGCGCTTGCGCTGGCTGTGGCATCCGGTTTTCTGATCCCTCCGGCAGCAGTGGTGATTGAAACTGCGCTGATTCTGTGCTGGTCATTTGCGGAGAGCATTGTGGATCTGAGAGAACTGTTTCATGGAGGAAAAGTACCGCTTGTGAAAACAGCGGCAGACTGGCAGCTGTCACTGGAGAATCTTCCGAATCTCCTGCAGAAGATGGACAGTGAGCGTAAAGACGTGGAGGGCGGCATGTCATATGAAGATTATCTTCAGGTACTTCTTTTATCCACTTCACGTTCGCAGAAACTCAAGCGTGGAATGGATATGATCGAGGCGGAGATCCGTGCCGCAAAAGGCAGAGAACAGTTTCGTCTGGACTGTTGTATCGAAGCGATTGAGGCATCCGTGGATGTGAGGGCAAACAGAAGCAGGACATATACCGTAACAAAACAATACAGCTATATCTGATGGCTGAGGGCGGCATTTACGCCGCCCGCTAAAAGGAGGTGCAGAAAGATGCTTTTTCAGAAGGCACAAAAAAAGCTCAATGGGAATCAAAACAAGATAGACAGAAAGAATAAAGAAAGGACACGCTCTCTGAACAGATGGTATCTGTCGTCCCCGATAGGCAGAATCCTCCTGACGCTTTCTGAAAAGGTATCTTTGTGTACCTCGGGTGAGAAGATAAAAAAGGCAGGACTGTCAGTAGAGACAGCACTTGTACTTCCGCTGTTTTTTCTGGGTATGGTGACAATGATTTCCTTTATGGACATTTACAGTCTGCAGACGACACATTTGCAGGCGTTGTGTGAAAAGACGAAGGACGCGGGAATGTATGCATATGTAGCAGATGGAAATGGTCCGGAGGAGATTACACTGCCAGATGTGTATTCATATAGTCCGGTTGGTGCGCTGATACCACTTCCGAAAGTCTGGATGCATAATACCGTGAAAGTCCATGCATGGACAGGTGCAGAAGAAGGCGTGAAAGGCTCCGGTGACAGTACAGAATCTGAGGAAATGGTTTTTGTGACGGAGAGCGGGTCGGTATATCACACAAAGGCGGGCTGCCGATATCTGAACTTGTCCATTACACAGGTGTCTGGAAGCAGCGTATCACAGAAACGAAATGATAACGGAGAAAGATACAGCCCCTGTGAGATTTGCAGCCATCATCAGAATCCCTCCGGGACTGTTTATATTACGGGTTCCGGGAACCGTTATCATAATAATGCTTCCTGCAGTGGACTGAAGCGTACTGTTCGACTGGTCAAGAAATCACAGCTCGGAGATATGCATGTATGTAGCAAATGTGGTTAGAAATCTGATGGAATATCATTGAATTATAAGTAGTAACCACAAAAATTATAGAACAGAATGCTAAGAAGAAAGAAGGAAAAGAGAAATGGAAAGATACGGGACACTGCTCTTTCTGCTTTTCAGCAGTTTTCTTGATATCCGAAAAAGGGAAATCTCAATACCGGTCACATTGCTTTTTGGACTGGCAGGAGTGGTATACAGCGTCAGAATCGGAAGAACAATGACGGACTATCTGATTCCGCTTGGTATCGGCATTCTTATTCTTGGGGGTAGTGTCCTGACACGGGGACAGGTAGGAATGGGAGACGGATGGATGCTTCTGGCGCTGGGATGCATGTTACGAATGGAATGCTATATTCAGATGGCATGTATCGGAATGCTGCTCGCAGCGGCATATTCCGGTGTTCTGATGCTGGTATTTCGAAAGAACAGGAAGACAGAGATTCCACTGGTACCGTTTTTATTGCTGGGATATGTAGGAGGGATGATCATATGAGGAAAAAACCCAAAAAAAGTTACAGATACAGGGTTACAAACTCAATATATAAGCAATATAGAAATAATCCGTGTAAGGGCAGTTTTACCATAGAAGCTGCATGCGTCATGTCTATTGTACTTCTGACCGTTATGGGAATTATTTATCTGTCGTTTTTTGTACATAACCGGGCCTGGCTGACGGCAGCCGCCTGCGAAGCATCATTGAGTGGAAGTATGGAAGCAGTACGTCAGGACGGACAATCACAGGCGGCAGCAGAAATCCGCGGTGAGGAGCTTGGAAACGTAGGATTCTTTGGTGCGGAAAATCTGCGATGCCATGTAAATGCAGGAAAAAAGAACGTCAGTGTAACTTATGAGGCAGATACGATTGCAGGTTTTGGAGGCTTTAAATGGACATTAAAAACAGGAGGAAGCTCAAAAGTTATTCAGCCGGTAAAGTGGATCCGCAGGATCAAGGCTGCAAAGGAAGCAATTGGTATAACCAGAGATCAGGATATCGGAGATTAAAATATGTATGCAGAATATAAAAGAGATGTAAGTCACAATTATTTGATCCTGCGAGAAGACGAAAAAGTGAATACAGCATCCTATCAGGTACGAATGCTGACGGGAAATGTAATTCCCTCTATATTAAAGTGCAGAATACAGGGGCTGAACGGAAATCTGTTGTTTTATTATGACATCACATCCAGACAGTCACTGGCATCCTTCTATGAGCAGCGGAAATTTCACAGCAAAGACCTGCACATGCTGTTTGGAGGATTTATCCGTGTGATGGAAGAGATGGCAGAGTTTCTTATGAACACCGATCAGCTTCTTCTTTGCCCGGAGTATATCTTTCTGGACATAGAGAAGAGAGAAGTGAAGTTCTGCTGTCTTCCGGATTATCATCATCCGATACAGGAGCAGTTTCGGGAACTGACGGAATACCTTCTTCCGAGACTTGATCATGAAGATCCTCTGGCGGTGAGCATGGGCTATGGGGTCTATCGGAAAGCAATGGAGACAGGATTTCAGCTTGAACATATAAAAGAGGCGATTTATCAGAACAGAGAAGCTACAGGAAAAAATGACAATAAAGAATCTGCACAGAAGCAGGAGCAGAAGTTAACAGGAAACAATCTGGATGGTGCGGATAATTTTGGAGAAGAAATACAGAAGAAGACGGATGTTTCACAATTATTGAAGACAGATATGGAAGATAAAACTTCGAAAAGAAAAGACAAAAAGAAAGAAGAATCTGTGTCTCACAAGTCCGCTAACGAATGGACGGCTGCTTTGCTCTGTGTCTCCACAGCGGCAGTTATGATCATTCTTCTTATACTTCGCTATCTGGGATATCTTCCTGGGATTCCGGCGGAAGCTATCTTCGGAGGCGCCATCATCCTTTTGGCTCTCGCCGCATTCCTGTCATGGACAGCCGAAAAGAAGAAACAGAAAAAGCAGATGAGCGCAGAGTGGAGACAGAAAGTGCAGCGGGAACTTGCGGATACGAAGGAAAGTGACGATAAGAAAAAGCGAGCGGAGAGAAAATCGGAAAATTTGTATGAGGCAGATATATCACAGAGAAAAATGTCGGAATGGGGTGAAGAAAAGTATAAAATGTCGGAATGGACAGGGGAAACAGGAGCTAACCGTCTGGAAAATTCACAGAATGTATACCGGGAAACAGTGCAGCAGAATGAGAACTACGAAACTGAAAAGACAGAAAACTATGGTGAGACAGTCGTCTTATCCGCCGGACAGACTGAAGGACCGGCCAGCCTTGTAAGCCGTGAACCGGGAGAACTTGCGACGATCTATCTTGACCGTGACCTTATGGTGATCGGTAAGATGGAAAATGCCGCCGATGCTGTGATCTCCCTCCCGACAGTCAGCCGTATTCATGCAAAAATCCGTAAGGCAGATGACGAATATTATCTGTCAGATCTCAACTCGAGAAATGGAACTTCAGTAAATGGAAGACTGCTGAAGACAGGAGAGGAATATCAGCTGCAGGACGAGGATCAGGTGGAATTTGCACAGGCGCGGTACATATTTTTAAAATAGACGGAGAACGCCTGAAAATACGGTTGAAGGAAAAGCGGTTATATAGACTTTTATAATACGGTATGCTATACTTTCTGAAAGAAAAATGAAAGGGAAATATAACCCATGAAAAAGAAAAGTAAGGTATGCTGGTTGATATATATAGCGGCATTTGTTGTATTTTTATATATCGGATATAAGGTACCATACTGCCATGATGAATGGCAGTGGGGTCTGGATGAACGGATAGAACTTATGAAAAACGGTTTTAAAGATTATAATGGCCGTTATATGGGAGATCTTCTGGCACTTTTGATTACCAGAAGCGTACTGGCAAAGGCTGTGGTACTTGCTGCAGGTGTTGTGTGGCTTTTGGATGTTATGTATAAAAATATACGTTTCGAAGAAGAAAGCAGGACAAAAGAAAATACATTTTTATTATTGGGAGCTTTTTTTCTTTTGATCTCAATTCCATCAACGTTGTTTCAACAGAGCTATGGCTGGCCGGCAGCATTTGTAAATTTTGTTCCGCCGGTTTTTCTGTTTTTGATTTATTATAACTGGACGGAATGGGTGTATACGAAGCAGAAGCAGCCTGCTATTCCTGTCTGGGAAACAATTATGGTAATTCCACTTGGTATTTCTGTGCAGTTGTTTTCTGAGAATATTACAGTGTTTGTGGTTTTTTATGCAGTATGGATTGTTGTGTATACACTGATCCGTTATAAAAAAATTCCGCTTATAGAATTAAATTTTTTATGGGCTTCTATAGCGGGGGCGCTGATTATGTTTTCTAATGGAGCCTATTCAAGAGCTGCTGACGGATCAGACGGATATAAAGAAATTCACACAACTGTCAGTGGAATGGCAAGACAGTTTATTAGCAATATCTGGTATCATTTATCAATAAATAACTGGGTGTTAAATATACTTTTGATTATCGTCTTGTTGATTTTGATTCAGAAAAGTGGGCGAAAAACTTTTGCCACAATAGAAATGACGGTAGTATTTTGTGGGTACAGTGTATATAGTGTCTTTCATAAAATTTATCCACAATGGGTATTTGACAGTAATCAAAATCTGAATAATGCGATCAATACCATGCTTGCGATTTTGTTTTTTGCAAATGTGCTTTTGTGCATCTGGAAAAATGTAGACAGGAAAGAGGGAATTTCCATGTGCATTCTTTATCTGTCATCGGGAGCTGTGGCGGCGCCGCTTCTGGCGGCGAATCCTATTGGTGCGAGATGTTTTTACGTATCTTATATTTTTCAGGCGCTGGTGCTGTTGAAGCTTCTCAGATATCTGACAGGCAGATACAGGACAGAGTTGTTCTATCCTATACTGATAACAGGAATGGCGGCCTGTGTTCTGTGTGTGATATATGTAAGAATGTTTTTGGCAATCGGTCAGGTAAACGATTACAGAGCACAATTGATACAGACGGGAATAGAGCAGGAACAGAAGGAAATTGTGCTGCCTGTTCTGCCGTATTCGGAATATTTCTGTCAGACTATACCGCCAAATGAGCGATGGGCAAAACGTTTCAAGAAATTCTATCATATCCCGGAGGATGTGACAGTGAGATTTGAACAAATTCTGGAGTAATGATCTATATGGAAGAAATAAAAAAAGAGCCGGTGACAGTCGGCCTGATCCTGATCAATATTATTGTGTTTCTCGCGGTGGAATTCACCGGCAGTTCACAGAACACGATGCATATGCTGGACTGTGGCGCAGCCTACACACCGATGATCATAGAAGGTGGGGAATATTACCGACTGTTTACCTGTATGTTCCTGCATTTCGGAATCGAACACCTTTTGAATAATATGCTGGTTCTGTTTGTTCTGGGAAGCCGTCTTGAACGTGTGATCGGCAAGCTAAAATTTCTGATTATCTATATTGTAGGCGGACTTCTCGGCAATGTGATCTCAGTGCTTATTGAGCTGAAATCTATGGATTTTGCCGTATCAGCGGGCGCTTCCGGTGCAGTTTTTGCTGTTATGGGAGCGATGATTTATATTGTGATCCGCAACAAAGGATGGCTCGGAGATCTGTCTGCAAGACAGATTCTTGTCATGGCATTTTTTTCTCTTTATTATGGATTTACCAGTACAGGAGTGGACAATACAGCCCACGTTGCAGGACTGGTTTGTGGAATGATGATTTCCATTCTTCTGTATCATCCGAGAGGCAGAAGAATATAAAAGATTGTTCCTTCACCGGGTACACTTTCGACGCGGAGCGTCCCATGGTGTGCTTCGATAATCTGCCGGGTGACAGCAAGCCCGAGACCTGTGCCGCCGGGCTTGTACGTTACGAAAGGAAAAAAGATCTGTTCCGTCTGCTGGGCAGTCATACCACAGCCATTGTCATGGACGGTGATCTGTATTCCATCTGAAACAGCAGAAGCGGCAATCTGGATTTTTCCGTGTGCGTGCTGAATGGCCTCCTGTGCATTGCGGAGAAGATTAAAAAGAGCCTGACGGATTTTTGTCTGATCCAGTTCAAGATGGGGAAGATCCTTAGGGATGTCAGTCTCAAGTACAATGCCCAGATAATCCAGTGCAGGTCGAAAGGTATTGGTAATTCGATCAAGCCACAGGCTTGTATCTGTTGATACGAGAGAGAGATGTCCTGCATTCTGGTACCGGGAAAGTTCATCGAGAAGCTCGCGGATGTAATTCAGATTTTCCATAATGTTGTCCCAGTGTTCATCCAGACAAAGCTGCGGATGATGGTCGGATAACATCTGTAACTCACTTGTGATAAGAGCGAGGGGGTTACGTATCTCATGTGAGAACATCGAGAGTGTCGACTGAAATTCTTTTTTCTGCTGTTCAAATTTGTTCTTTTCCTGCATAATCTGTCACCTCATGGGAAGTGTATCATCATAAAATACCATAATCAACAAATTTCGTATTGAAAAATTCGCACAAATACGAGACAATATAGTTAGTAAACAGTTATTTTTACAGAATTCTGAAGGAGGAATTTATCATGGAAAATTGTATTTTTTGTAAAATCGCGAATGGAGAAATTCCATCCGCTACATTATATGAGGACGAAGACTTCCGCGTGATCCTGGATCTGGGACCGGCTGCTAAGGGACATTCCCTGATTCTTCCGAAATCACATGCTGCCAATATTTATGAACTTCCGGATGAAACCGCAGCGAAAGCAATGGTTCTTGCAAAAAAAATGGCAACAAAACTCAGAGATGTACTGAACTGTGACGGATTTAATATCGTGCAGAATAATGGCGAGATTGCAGGACAGACCGTATTTCATTTCCATATGCATCTGATTCCGCGTTACGAGGGAGACCAGGTCGCTCTGACATGGAAACCGGGCGAGCTGACTGATGAAATGAAAGAAGAGATTCTGAATAAAGTAAAAGCATGAGTCATACAGAATACGTAAGAAAAAACAACAAAATAAAACGAAAGCGTAAATACGAATGACGATTGAGAATTTTAATCAGTTCTATGATGAATACCAAAGATTCTCAGCATATGTTGCATATTGTATCACGAAGGATAAACTTCTGGCAGAAGATATCAGTCAGGAGATCTTCATCACGTTTTATAAGATGAAAGAAAATCTGGACTATTCAGATCGTAAGAAACTGAAGGCGCTGGTTCTTCGCGCAACTACAAACAGATGCAACGATTATTTCAGAAAATCTTCAACAAAACAGGAAATGTGCACATTCGACGAAGAGGGTGTGGAAGAGACTCCCGACGAAAGTGGAGATCCGGAAGCACGGCTTCTGCGCATGGAAGAAGAAACTTATCAGAGACTTGTTCTTCGGAAACTCAGAATGAGAAATCCACAGAACTACGATATTTTGATGAAAACCAAGTTTCACAGGATCCCGGCCTCGGAAGTAGCTGAGGAATACGGAATCACCACGAACAATGTAAACAATCGTAATCTGCGTTCAAAGGTGTGGATTATAGAAGAACTGGAGAAACTAAGAAGGCAGTCACACATGTAACTGCCTTCTGTTGCTTATCTGGATAATACACATTCCTCAATAAGAGAAAAGATATGATGAATGGAATCCATCTGTTTGCCACCTGCCATTGCTTCTTCGAATGTGTGGCGGTTTTTGTATAACTGATGGATGGTATCGAGGAGCTTTTCATCAGTGATTTCCTCCTCTTCAAGTACCATGCTGAATCCCTGTTTTTCAAAAGAGCGGGCATTCAGAATCTGGTCACCGCGGCTTGCATTTGCAGAGAGCGGAATCAGAAGATTTGGTTTGTGAAGAGCACTGATTTCACAGATTGCATTCGCGCCTGCACGGGAGATCACGACATCGGACAGTGCGAAGAGATCCGGGAGTTCTTCCTTGATGTATTCATACTGTACATAACCTTCAGTACCATTGAGAGACTCATCCATTTTGCCTTTGCCGCAGAGATGGATGACCTGGAATTCTTTCAGAAGTTCCGGGAGAATCTTACGGACATGGTCGTTGACCGAGGCTGCACCGAGGCTTCCGCCGATTACCATAAGGACCGGTTTGTCGGAAGTGAATCCGCAGAATTGTCTGCCGGCTTCTTTGTCACCTTTCAGAAGTTCCTGACGGATCGGAGTACCGGTGAGGACTGCCTTGTCTGCCGGAAGACTGCTGACTGTCTCAGGAAAGTTACAGCACACTTTAACTGCGGAAGGGATACAGAGCTTGTTGGCAAGACCCGGAGTCATATCTGATTCATGAATAATTGCTGGAATCTTGCATTTTTTTGCAGCGATAACAACCGGGACGGTTACGAAACCGCCCTTGGAAAATACAACGTCAGGTTTCAGTTTCTTAAGAAGTTTTTTTGCTTCGTGGAAACCTTTGAGAACCCTGAACGGATCGGAAAAGTTCTTAGGATCAAAGTAACGTCTGAGTTTGCCTGAGGAGATTCCGTAATAAGGAATTCCCATTTCTTCGATGAGCTTACGCTCAATACCTTCATAGGAACCAATATAGGAAATCTGATATCCGGCTGCTTTGAGTGTCGGGATCAGGGCGATGTTAGGGGTAACGTGGCCGGCAGTACCACCGCCGGTAAGAACAATATGTTTCATAGGGAATTCCTCCTGAAAAATCTTTTTATTAACCATAACTATGAACCACCGGGACAGAATTGTCAAGGAGAGATAGAGCTGTCCGCTGTCTGAGATGCTGTGAAAATCATCCGGAATGTGGGAAACGGTAATTCGCAGAAAAGTCTACAGTGGGAAATAGCGGCAGCAGGAGATTATGTAATGAAAGAAAAGTTTGAAAAGGAACAGAAAGACAATTATATAGAAGATCCGATGTTGGACATGCCGGATATGGAGGATGACGAAAAGTTCCGGCAGTGGCTGGAGGAGACATACATTGATGAGGCAGAGCTGATCGAGAAGTCTTTGCTTGCCGGACAGGAGTATGAGAAAAACCTCGATATCGCAGAAGAGTTGAGTGTCCCCAGAGAAAAATTCTATCAGCGCCTGAAAGAAGAAGGGCTGTATGAGGATGAGACGGAGGCAGATGAAAGCGCGGAGACTTTAGATGAAAACCTTGAGATTTCGGCTGAAAGTGTAGAGACTTTGAAGAAGATGGATGGTGCTTCTCTGGCGGAAGAAACTGCTGAGACAAAAACAACAGGCGGAAAAATTATCTCCATGGAGGAGAGGGCTTCGAAAGTGGCAGGTGGTGCGGCGAAAGCAACCAGCGACAAAATTATTGATATGGAGCCAGGTGTTTCAAAGAAGGCTAATACTGCAGCAAAGGCAACAGAAGGTTTACATTCGTCTGTGAAGACAGAGATATCAACAGTGTCTGATATTGGGGTATCGTCAGAGAAAAGTTCAAAGAATGACCGTTCGGTCAGAAATAAGCGGAATTATCTGCGGCTGGGCAAAGGCGCCGGTGTGGCAGGAGTATGTTTGATGTGCGTGTTTGCTGCGAGCATGACCAGCGAGGCGAATCGGAGTTATTTTATCAGGGGCATTAAATACCTGTCGGGGAATGATACACGAGTAGTTGTTGGAAATGATACAGAAAATGAAGATGTAAATACAGATGAATATGAAGCGATAGCGTCTATAGAAGATAAAATAGGAGTGAAAGTGCCGGAATTTTATTATAGGCCTCAGGGAATGAAGTTTTATGATTATGAGATTAGCGTAAAAACTTCGAATGCCAGAATGGAATATCAATATAATGATGATACAATTTTAATGTTTTATATTGATAAACAAAACGAAGATACTGCCAGTAATATAAATGCCGTTAGTGGAGACGAAGATACGATAGATGTAATCTCAGAAAATGGAGTTGAAATAATTATTAAAGAAATGTCGGATGAGGAGGGCGCAGCAACATATACGGCTGTGTGGTCAAAAGATGATGTATCATATAGTCTGATTGGAAAGATGGAATTAGAGGATCTGAAAAAAATTATAGAATATATGAAATTTTAGAGTGATTTTTTGCGATTTCTTACGTATATATTATGTAAGGGTATGTTTACATAGCGAAAGGAGTGAGAAATGAGCAGAGGGAAGAAATTACTTGGTCTTCTTATGGCAATTGGTCTGTCTGTGGGGATGAGTGTGACACCTGTACTGGCTGAAACTACCAGCATTCTAGATGCAGTTGCTGAGGAAGTACTTACAGATGAGGAAACTACAGAGGATTGTTCCGAAGATACGGAATATTATCCTGCAAGAAGTACAAACCTTAATTGTGGTAATGTAAAAATCCAGAGAGTAAACAGTGGAGAGCTTGCAATCTATGGTCTGACGCAGTGTCATAAGAAATGTAGTAAAGTGTACCTGTCACTTTTTCTGGAACGTAAGGTGAACGGTAGTTACAGTACTTATAAGGTATGGGAATTTACAGGAAAAAATGTGACCAGTTTAAGCAGGACGATTGATGTTATCGTTCCAAGTGGTACATACTACCGTGTACGCGGATACCATGCGGCTAGCAACGATGGCTTAAAGGAATCCGTATCAACTCTGACACAGGGTATCATGATTAAGTAATTAATCACTCAATGTAACTATTAACCAAAAACAACATTAAAGAGAAAACCAAAAATCAACCAAAAACCAAACTTTTTAAACCATGTAAAACCAATTAACAAATTATAACTTTAAAAACCTAAGACAAAATCTTTAAACCAAACTACTGCGGGCATCACGTACACCGGAGAATGCAGAATAAACCGTGTAAACATCCGTTACCTTTCGAAGGGACGTGCTGCCAGCAGACTTAAAAAACCAAACCAAAACCATGTAAGGCAGGGCGGGATTTCAGATCCCGCCCTGTTTCTTTTCTTGATTTTTCCATACATATCCAGCTTTCATTGGTCGGAGAGACAGATACTATTTCTGAAGTCATCCCAATATCCGTACATGATTGACTTGATTAGAACTTCCTTATGTGGAAACCACCTGATTTACCTGAAATAATTGACTTGATTAGAACTTCCTCATGCAGGAGTCATTCGATTTTAGAAAATTTGTGGACTATGAGAAGACTAAGTGTCATACAAGTCAATTATGCGCCCGAAATCGGTAGACTATGTAAGAAGTTAGTACTAAACAAGTCAACTTAGCGTCCGTAAACGGTGGACTACATAGGAACTAAGTATGTGTAAGGTCAATCCAGCAGGTAATTCCACTTTACCAATCTTTCCCGTTTCTGTAATTACAGACATCACAAAATCTTCTCTTGTATTTCTCCTGTGATTTTACACAAAAAGACTGTTAAAAAACAAGCAAACCGTGTATAATGGTTACAACAATATATATTTACATGATTTTTCAGACAAAGGGGGCTCGCACATGAAGATAACCTTTATTGGGGCGACACATGAAGTGACCGGAAGCTGTTATTATCTGGAAGCTGCCGGTAAGAAGTTTCTTGTAGACTGTGGTATGGAACAGGGACCCGATTATTATGAAAATCAGGAAATACCGGTTAAGGGAAGTGACCTTGATTTTGTTCTCCTGACTCACGCACACATGGATCATTCCGGAAATCTGCCGGCAATCTATGCAAAAGGTTTTCAGGGACCGGTTTATGCGACACAGGCGACCTGCCATCTCTGTGATATTATGCTTCGAGACAGCGCCCATATTCAGATGTTCGAGGCAGAATGGCGAAACCGTAAGGGACGTCGTCAGGGCAAGCCGGAGTTTGTACCGGCATATACGATGGAAGATGCAATGGGTGTCCTGAAGAATTTTGTTCCGTGTCCATATGAAAAGACGGTCACACCGGCGGAAGGTATCCGTGTACGGTTTGTCGATGCCGGACACCTGCTTGGATCTGCAAGCATTGAAGTGATCATCAACGAAGATGGAAAAGAAAAAAAAATTGTATTCTCCGGTGATATCGGAAATCTCAATCAGCCGCTGATCAAAGATCCGGTATATCTTCACGATGCGGATTATGTCGTGATGGAGTCGACCTACGGTGACAGAAGCCATGGTGACCGTCCGGATTATGTAGAACTTCTGAGTGAGGTGATCCAGAGAACCTTTGATCGCGGGGGAAGTGTTGTGATTCCATCCTTTGCGGTAGGACGTACGCAGGAGATGCTTTATTTCATCCGTCAGATCAAAGAAGAAGGACGCGTTCACGGACACGATAATTTCAAAGTTTATGTGGACAGTCCGCTTGCAAATGAAGCGACAACCATTTTTAATGAACATATTTATGACTGTTTTGATGAAGAAGCGCTGGCACTTGTAAATAAGGGCATCAACCCGTTAATGTTCCCGGGACTGAAAACTTCGATCACAAGTGACGATTCCAAAGCCATCAACTTTGACGAGGACTGCAAAGTAATCATTTCCGCGAGTGGTATGTGTGATGCCGGACGAATCAAACATCACCTGAAACACAACCTGTGGAATCCGAACAACACGATTCTGTTTGTCGGTTATCAGGCAATCGGAACGCTCGGAAGATCACTTCTCGAAGGTGCTACAGAGGTAAAACTTTTTGGTGAGACCGTTTATGTTGGTGCAGAAATCTGCCAGATGCCGGGCATCAGCGGTCATGCCGATGTAAACGGACTTATGACCTGGATTAAATCTTTCAGTCAGAAACCGACAAAAGTTTTTGTTACACATGGTGATGATGAAGTGACGGAAATTTTTGCAAGACGTCTTGAGGAAGAACTTGGACTGGATGCAATGGCACCGTTCAGCGGCACCGTTTTTGACCTCGCAGAAAACGTCTGCATCTATGAAGCACAGGGCATCAAGATCACGAAAACTGCTGTTTCACCGAAGACTTCGAAGGCTGCACGTGCATTCCAGAAACTGGTTGCCATGGGACAGCGCCTTATGTCTGTTATCCGCAAGAGTGAAGGGATTCCGAACAAAGATCTCGACCGCTTTACGAGAGAAGTGCAGTCACTGTGTGATAAATGGGACCGTGATGATCTGTCATAAAGAACTGAAAATAAAAAACAATGTCAAGAACGCAAAAACCGGAGAGCCGATGTGGTTCTCCGGTTTTGCAATTGATGCCAAAGTATGCGAGAGAAGCTGTCAGTGGCAGGTTCTCTGTATGTACTTATATACAGCATGTAGCTGTACAGGAAAAAAATTTAGTTTAAAGCTTCTTTCAGAGCTTTGGAAAGCTGGTCCGGACAAGATGTTGGTCTGAATCCGCAGCGGATCCCTTCGAGTCTGCTGATTGCTTCTTTGGCATCCATGCCTTCGATCAGTTTGGCTACGCCCTGTGTGTTGCCGGAGCATCCGCCCTGAAATTTTACATCATGAACTTTTCCCTGTTCGTCAATTTCAAATGAGATGGCGCTTGAACAGACGCCGGATGTTTTATATACCATAATATCAACCTCCTTGAGACAGTATAGCAGAAAAGAAAAAAAGTTTCCATATAAACGCAACATTTGGTATAATAAAAAAGTATATTTAAAGTTGCTGTGAACGGAGTGAACAGTAACTATTTAAACTTAACAGAACTGTTCATGACAGGATAACAGATGTGAAATGTTAAAAGTAGAATGATATGTCTGGGAACAGTACAGAATACAGAAAAAAGACAGGAGAATTTTATCATGAGATGTATCGGTATTATTGGAGCGATGGAAGTAGAGGTTGCAAGCCTTAAAGAGCGTATGCAGGATGTGGAGATCACACACAAAGCTTCCATGGAATTTTATGCAGGTGTTTTGGAGGGCAAAAAAGTGGTTGTTGTCCGTTCCGGAATCGGTAAAGTAAATGCAGCAATTTGCACACAGATCCTGATCGACGATTTCCATGCAGAAGTCGTGATCAATACAGGTATCGCAGGAAGTCTGAATGCAGATATCAACATCGGTGACATCGTAGTTTCCACAGACCTTATCCATCATGATATGAATGCAGTAACATTTGGCTATCCGGTAGGTCAGATTCCGCAGATGGATGCATTTTCTTTCCACAGTGATGATGCACTCCGCAAGCTGGCAGTGCAGGCATGCAAAGAAGTCAATCCGGACATCGAAGTATTTGAGGGTCGTATCGCATCCGGTGATCAGTTTGTTGCAGACCAGAGTGTAAAAGATTTCGTCGTAAAAGAATTCAGTGCATATGCCGTTGAAATGGAGGGCGCAGCAATCGCTCAGGCAGCATACCTTAACAATGTTCCGTTTCTTGTGATCCGTGCGATCTCCGACAAAGCAGACGGAAGTGCAGAAATGGATTATCCGACATTTGAGGCAATGGCAGCAGAGCACAGCTTCAAACTGACACTTCGTATTCTGAAAGACATTCAGGGCTGATCGCGGCACATTTCGCATAGTCCTGCATAAAATGATAGGGACGATGGTAAAGCAGGAGCCTGTCCATGTATTACGACAAGTTTTTACCATTTTATCTGACTTATGCCAGTCCGGCGCTTTATAGCGGAGAACGCATGCAGGAAAGAGAATTTGCCCTGATGAAATCTTATTTTCCGGATACAGCACTCAAAGTGCAGGAAAAAGTAGAAGAAGAATGTGAGCTTCTGGATTATGAAGGAAGCAGACTTTATGACGAATATCCCGACAGACTGATGATGCGCAGCCTTTGCAGACAGATACGCGAGCAGGTTGCAGGGGAACTTGAGATGCAGGAGATTTCGGATCGTTTTCTGGATGATCTGATCGAAGTGCTTCTGTATCAGGAAATTTCAAGGAGACGCTGCAGACGGCGCAGATGCCGGGGATTCTGACAGGAAGCTTTGTATCACAGATGTACAGTGTGACAGAAAGAAAGATTTATTTTATATGATGACATTACAGGAATTTTTGGAAAAACAATTTGATGAAGAGCTGATGCTTGCAGTATTAAGCGGTCAGAGAAGCAAGGAAAAAGATGTTCCGTCCCGTGTGCGGATACGCCCGATCGAACTGAAAGGCAGTGTCTGTTATCAGGCTTCTTCCACCGTGGGAACGAAGGTGCTCCACTCGAATTATACAAGAGAAGAAATCATTTCCTATGTGGAGGCAAACCTTGGCGAAGGCTGTTTTTCGCAGTTTCAGATACAGGGAAGATGCGTGGATGGGACGGTTCTGGTCAGCAAAAAAGGCAGGCAGACAATCAAAGTCAAAAAGCATCCGGCGCGGGAAACAGTCAGGATCCAGGCGCATAACCGGGTGAAACAATATATTCTAAAAGAAGGGACGGCAGTTCCGTTTCTTGTGGACCTTGGCGTGATGAACCGTGAGGGCAAAATCCACAATACTTCTTATGACAAATTTAAGCAGATCAACCGTTTTCTGGAATTTATCGAGGATATTCTTCCGGCGTTGTCCAGAGAACGGGAGATCACGATTCTGGATTTCGGATGTGGCAAATCTTATCTGACCTTTGCCATGTATTATTATCTGAAAGAACTCAAAGGATACGATGTCAATATCATCGGCCTTGATCTGAAAGAAGATGTTATTAAGAAATGTAACGGCCTTGCTCAGAAATATGGCTATGACAAGCTGCATTTCCTGCATGGTGATATTGCAGATTATGAGGGTCTACAGAAGGTCGATATGGTTGTGACACTCCATGCCTGTGACAAGGCGACAGATTATGCGCTTGCAAAAGCTGTCGAGTGGGATGCGCAGGTGATCTTATCTGTGCCGTGCTGCCAGCATGAGCTGAACAGTCAGATCCACAATGAACTTCTGGAGCCGGTGCTGAAATATGGCATCCTGAAAGAACGTATTTCTGCGCTTCTGACAGATGGTATCCGTGCAGAACTTCTTGAAGCGAAAGGTTACAGTACACAGATCCTTGAATTTATTGATATGGAACATACCCCGAAGAATCTTCTGATCCGTGCGGTCAAAAATGAAAAAGCTCATTTCCCGGAGGGACTTCCTGCGATGAACGATGCGCTGAACAGCCATCTGACACTGGAAAAACTGCTTTATCCGGACGGGCTGCACCTTAAGAAGGGAGTCTGAAACCATGCTAAAAGTACTGAAAAGGTTTTTGATCCTTCTGGTAATCTTCATACTGGGAGTGACCGGTACGGTGTTTCTTATGAATAACGAAACGACGGATGACCGTTCAGATATGAATAATCCGACGCTTCCGGAAGTGATGGTGGATTTTAATGGAACGCTTGCAAACCGCATGTATGGTTACCGACAGCCGATGGAAGCAGATTTTGTCCGTGATAGCGTGACACCACTTGATACAACTAAGAAGCTGACAATCGCAATCAATCCTTATGACGAAAAAGTAAAGAGCCTTTCTTATGAGGTGCGTACTTCCGATGGAACAAAGATCGTCGAAAACCGTAAGATCAAAGATCTGAATTCTTCAGGATCGGACGGTTATCTCCGTGCACAGATTGAGATCAATTCCGGGCTTCTGATGAATCAGGAGTATTCCATGCAGCTGACGGTCGATACAAATGATGGAGAAGCCTATTATTATACGAGAGTCGTTTCAAGATCCTCTACAAATACGCAGGCTTATGTGAAATTTGCATCTGATTTTGCGCAGATGTGTATGGACAAAACTTCGGCAGATAATCTTGCCGCATATCTGGAATCTGCAGATTCAGCGACGACAAATTTTGCATCCGTTTCCATTAAATCACCACTTTCTGTGATAAGCTGGGGCAATTTAAATCCGCAGATCACAAAGAAAGGGATACCGGTCATCAAAGAGATCAATGAGACGACTGCAAGTATTTCACTGGAATATGAAATCTGTGCCGCAAATGAAAACGGTGGTGCAGAATATTATAATGTAACAGATTTTTACCGCCTGCGTTATTCGGAAGACCGTATTCGTCTGCTTGATTTTGAGCGGTCCGCAGGACAGGTATTTGACCCGAAACAGTCAGTGATCACGGATGACGGATTGCTGCTCGGAGTCCGTAACAAAAACGTGACCTATCTTACAAATACAGAGGGAAGTGTGACGGCTTTTGTGCAGGAAGGGGCACTCTGGACTTATACACAGAACAACGGCAAGTTTGCACAGGTGTTTGATTTCCGTAAGGCGGCAAAAGGAGATTTCCGTGATTCACATACGGAACATGACATTAAGCTTCTGAGCGTGGAAGACGACGGCGATGTCAATTTTATGGTCTATGGTTACATGAACCGCGGAAACCACGAAGGCTACTGCGGAGCCGGAATCTATCATTATAATCATGACCAGAATGTAGTTGAGGAGAAAGTATTTATCCCGACGACAGAGTCGTTTGAGTTTTTGAAATCCGATCTCGGTACATTGAGTTATGTAAACAAGAAAAACCAGCTGTTCCTGCTCCTTTCCGGAAGTCTTTACCAGATCAATATTGATGACAGCGAATATAAAGTTCTGGCAGAAAACATCGACAGTAATCAGTTTGCCGTATCTGAGACGAATGCACATGCGGCATGGAGAATCACGGACGGTGATCAGGCGGGACAGATCGAATACATTGATTTTGACTCACTTAAGACAAGAAATAATACACCGGATGCTTCGCAGCAGTTTCGGGTACTCGGTTTTATGAATGAAGACCTGATTTATGGAAATGTGCTTGACGGGGACAGCCTTACTGATGAAAACGGACATACGGTCGACGGAATTACATCAATAAAGATAGAAGATTTTGACGGAAATATCAAAAAAGAGTATCATCAGGATGGATATTATATTACAGACGTGACGGTCGGAAGTTCTATGATGGAATTTAACCTGTCAGAAAAGAATGGAAATGCGTACACCGTAAAGAATAAAGACAATATCATGAACAATAAGAAAACTTCGGCAGATCTGGTTTCTGTGGAGCAGACGAGTACGACACGTCAGGGTGTTATCGTCAAGCTGGTATTCACTGACAAACCGGAGGCAGATGAACCGCTGATTCTTACCGCCAAAATAAAAAACGGCAGCGAGAATATTGTTCAGGTCGAAGTGGACAAGAGCCAGCTTGGAAATGTTTATTATGTATATGCCCGCGGTGGATTGGACAGTGTGTGGACTGATCCGGCACAGGCAGTACTGCAGGCAGACAGCCGGACAGGTGTGGTTTTGAACAGGGCACAGCAATATGTCTGGGAACGTGGAAATATGAAAACACAGCTTACGTTGAATACGGAGGATGTTCCTGAAATCATCCGAAGTGGTTCATGGGATAAAGACAAGCTACAGGAAGGTCTGGGAGATTCCGGAACTGTGATCGATCTTACCGGATGCAGTCTGGAAAATGTCCTTTATGAGATCAGCGCACAGCGTGCAGTTATAGCAAAAACCGGTGCAGATACCAGTGTCGTGATCGTCGGATATGACGCATACAATACATGGCTTCTGGATCCTGCGACAGGCGAAGTCAGCCCGTATGGAATGAACGACAGTACCGCTCTTTTCCAGCAGGCGGGCAATGTGTTTATTTCTTATCTTGATAACCAAAAATAATTTTACAGGGGGACAGGCTTATGTTAAGCAAAGGCATCGCAAAACTTGTACAGTATGGAGTTGAGTCAGGACTGGTTCCGGAGTGTGAGAAAAATTACACAACGAACCTTCTTCTGGATGTATTTCACGAAGATGAATACACCGAGCCGGAAGAGAAATTTTCCGGTGTGGATCTGGAAGAAACTCTGAATGAACTTCTGGATGAAGCAGTAAAGAGGGGACTGATCGAAGACAGTGTGGTCTACCGTGATCTTTTTGACACCAGACTGATGAACTGCCTGATGCCCCGTCCGGCACAGGTTCAGAAAGAGTTCTGGGACAGATATCAGGATGATCCGCAGAAAGCAACGGATTATTTTTACAAACTGAGCCAGGACAGCAACTATATTCGCCGTTATCGTGTAAAAAAAGACCAGAAATGGAAAGTGGACAGCCCGTATGGAGAAATTGATATCACTATCAACCTTTCCAAACCGGAAAAAGATCCGAAAGCGATCGCAGCAGCAAAAAATGCCAAAGCAAGCAGTTATCCGAAATGTCTGCTCTGCCCGGAAAATGAGGGATATGCAGGACGTGTAAACCACCCGGCAAGACAGAATCACAGAATCATTCCGATCACGATCAATGATACACCATGGGGATTCCAGTATTCTCCGTATGTATATTACAATGAGCACTGTATCGTGTTTAACAGCAAACATACCCCGATGAAGATCGAGAGAAATGCATTTATCAAGCTGTTTGATTTTGTCAAACTGTTCCCGCATTATTTCCTGGGTTCCAATGCGGATCTTCCGATCGTTGGCGGCTCCATTCTGAGCCATGACCATTTCCAGGGCGGTCATTATACATTTGCAATGGCAAAAGCTCCGATTGAGAAACATGTGACGATCCCGGGTTATGAGGATGTAGAGGCTGGCATTGTTAAGTGGCCGCTGTCAGTGCTTCGTATCCGTCATAAAGACTCTGACCGTCTGGTCGATCTTGCGACACATGTACTGGAAGTCTGGAGAGGCTATACCGATGAAGCAGCATTTATTTTTGCTGAGACAGACGGTGAACCGCACAACACGATCACTCCGATCGCACGTAAAGTCGGTGACATGTATGAACTGGATCTGACACTTCGAAACAACATCACAACCGAAGAAAATCCGCTTGGTGTATATCATCCGCATGCGCAGTATCATCACATCAAAAAAGAAAATATCGGTCTGATAGAGGTCATGGGACTTGCCGTACTTCCGGCACGTCTGAAAGAAGAACTGGAACTTCTTGAAGAATACATTCTGGAAGGCAAAGACATCGCTTCCAACGAAAAGATCGAGAAACATGCGGCATGGGCAGCAGAAGTGCTCCCGAAATACAAGGACATCAACAAAGACAACATCCATGAAATCCTCCAGAAAGAGGTCGGCAATGTGTTTGTACATGTACTCGAAGATGCCGGTGTATACAAATGCACACCAGAAGGAAGAGAAGCATTTATGAGATTCATCGAGACATTATAATTACATAGTGTAAAAGCATCAGAAAGTGGAACCCGGAAGAAATTTCGGGTTCTTTTTGTATATATTCAGAAAAATTTTTACAGCCATGCAACAAAACCATGCTAAAATGACACTAATATACAGATGCATCAAACAGAACACAGAACCGGCGGGGGCCGGGCAGAAACAGAGGTGAAACATGGACGATTTAAAAAAGCCTGAAGTATTTGCCGCATATTATGAAAAGGTGTATAGGGAGCTGTACTATTTTGCACTCCACACCCTGAAGAATCCGCAGGATGCGGAGGATGCCGTGAGTGAGGCAGTGGCAGATGCGTTTGCAACAGTGGAGAAGCTGCGTGAGCAGGAAAAATTCCGGGTATGGATTTTTCAGATACTGTCCAATAAATGCAAGCGCAAACTAAAAGAATATACCCAAAAGACGGTTGAACTGCCGGATGACCTGCCGACAGGCGATGCGACGGAAGAATCGTTGCAGGTACGGGAGGCACTGGATCGTCTGGACGAAACAGAGCGGCGGATCATCTGCCTCAATGTCATTGGCGGATTCAAGAGCCATGAGATCGGAGAAATGATGCAGATGAACCACAATACGGTCCGTTCGCGGATCAGCCGCGGGCTGAATAAGATGAAAGAATTTCTTGCATAGAAAGGAGGCAGCAATATGGATGACAGAGAATTGATGGATAAGATCAGGAAATCAATGGAAGATACTCCGGTGCCGGATTCCCTGAAACCGGAGAATGTACAGAAAATGCTCGAAGAGCAGAGCAAAAATCAACAGCCAAATGAAGCAGCCCGGACGGAGAAAGAAGATCAGCCAAAAGGCACCGCCACACACAGATTCTGGAATGCCCGAACTTCCCGATATATCGGTGCAGCAGCGGCAGTTGTTGTAATTGCAGCCCTGGGAATCACTCCGGGGATGTTAAAGACGCGTACCGGGGCAAAGTCAGGAGACACAACATATACAGCAAGTAATGATGCACAGACCGCCTCAGAGACTACCAATGAAACTGCACTGGCGCAGGCAGATATTCAAAGTGCCGAAGAATCCGACAAAGCTGCACCGGAAACAACTGAACCTGTCAAAGTTGCACAGGCGACAGATCCGGTCTCAGGCATTGCCCATATGGACAGCTATGATGATCTGTACAACATGCTTAAAGAATGGAATGAAAACCCGACTACCAGTAACTATGCCCGTGTAATGACAATTGAAGAATCGGCCGACACTGGAAGCGCAAATACAGCGGCAGCATCAGATATGGCGTCATCGGATGCAGCTTCCCCGGACAGCGTAATTGCTGCGTATCCTGAGGGCGAAATCGATTCTGCTTTCAGTTATGATGAAAAATCAGATTCGGGTGATTATTCATCAACCAATACGCAGGAAGAAATGGTCGACGAAGCAGATATCGTAAAGACAGACGGAACCTACATTTATGCGATGGACAGCAAGGGCACAATCAGGATCGTAGACGCGGCATCCATGAAGCTGATTGGAACGATTAACGGCGAAAACAGCGCTGATTACAAAGAAATGTATGTGGAAGGAAGCTGTCTGCAGTTAATCCGCCAGCAGGTAGAATACGTCACCTACAAAGGAGAACTGAATCTTCCGTCAACGAGTGATGAGGACTACGACAACGACAGTACGCAGTCGGTGCGGTCAAGCTACAGCATGCCGGTGACGACAGTCTCGGTTTTGACATACGATATATCGGACAGAAATGCTCCGAAACTGACAGGAACCTATCAGCAGGACGGTTCATATCTCTCATCCAGACGAAGCAACGGTTATCTGTATCTCTTTACTTCCTACACACCGGATACGGGAAACAATGCAGATCAGCTTGAGTATTATGTTCCGAGAAGCGGACAGGAATATATCGCATACGATCATATTTACCTTCCGGTACAGGATGGTTCTGATGATTTTTCCTACAATGGAAAGGCATATCTGGTTTCCGGCGCAGTGGCAGTCGGGACACCGGATCAGGCTTCTGACATCATGGCAGTTGTCAGCGGTGCAGAAACCTTCTACGTGAGCGAAAACAATATTTATTCCGCAGTATCGACCTGGAACGAAAAAGAGACCCGTACAGAACTTGTACGCATTGGTTATGCAGACGGCAAATTCACGGACGGAAGCACCGGCTCCGTCGCAGGAGAGCTCAATGACAACTTTTCATTAGACGAATACGCAGATCATCTCCGCGTGGTAACGACTGTGGAATCCTGGAGCTCCGATTACAGTGATTTTTCACGGAGCAACAGCCTGTATGTGCTGGATTCTTCAATGAAAACAGTTGGTAAGATTGAGAATCTTGCAGAAGGTGAAGAAATCAAATCTGCCCGTTTTATGGGGAAGACCGGATATTTTGTCACATACAAAAACACAGACCCGCTTTTCTCCGTCGATCTTTCAGACCCGGAAAATCCGAAAGTGCTCGGTGAGCTGAAAATTACCGGATTTTCCTCTTACCTGCACTTCTATGGCGAAAACAAACTGCTCGGAATCGGATGGGAGACAGATCCGGACACCGGAAATACGATTGGAATGAAATGCTCAATGTTTGACATCAGCGATCCGTCCGATGTAAAAGAGACTGACCGTTTTGTACTGAAGGACGTTTCTTTCTGTGATGCACTTACAAATTACCGTTCAATCCTGGCTGCACCGAAGAAAGGCCTGTTTGGTTTTGCCTACGGTATGTACGGAAGCAATTCGGATATCTATGATCCAAGTGAAAACTTCTATTACAGTGTATTCTCCTTTGATGAAGAAGATGGTTTTGTTCCGAACGCTTATGTGAAGATGAACGACTGTGGCCTTTTTGACGATAGAATGGAATGGCAGGACTACCGTACTGCACGCGGTATTTATATCAAAGATACTTTTTACCTTGTGACCGAGAAAGGAATTGCTTCTTATAATATGGCGGATGATTATTCTGCTGCCGGAATCCTTAAGTGGAACGAATAAAAACAGCGGTTCTACCTGATTTACTCCTTGCAGGAATCCGTTGAATAGTCTATACTAGAAGTCAATTGGATGAGAAATGAATAAACAGAGAGGTATAGATTATGAAGCTCACAACGGTAAAAGAAATTTATAAAAACAGAGAAGAATACCTGAACAAAGAGGTATCCGTAGGAGGATGGGTACGAAGTGTACGTGGATCCAAGGCATTTGGATTTATCGTACTTCATGACGGTACTTTTTTTGAGACTCTGCAGGTCGTATATCATGACAACATGCCAAACTTTGCAGAGATCAGCAAATTAAATGTTGGTGCTGCGATCATTGTCAAAGGTACACTGGTTCCGACACCGGAAGCAAAACAGCCATTTGAAATTCAGGCAGAAGAAGTACAGGTAGAGGGTGCATCTGCTCCGGACTATCCGCTTCAGAAAAAACGCCATACACTGGAATACTTAAGAACCATGACACATTTAAGACCGAGAACCAACACCTTCCAGGCAGTGTTTCGTGTACGTTCTCTTTGCGCATATGCGATCCACAAATTTTTCCAGGAGAAGGGATTTGTATATGTACACACTCCACTGATCACAGGAAGTGACTGTGAAGGTGCAGGAGAGATGTTCCAGGTTACTACACTTGACATGAAAAATCCTCCGATGAATGAGGATGGTACTGTAGACTACAGCCAGGATTTCTTTGGCAAAGAGACCAACCTTACTGTAAGCGGTCAGCTCAACGGTGAGACTTATGCACAGGCATTCCGTAATATCTACACATTCGGACCGACTTTCCGTGCTGAGAACTCCAACACGACACGTCATGCAGCAGAGTTCTGGATGATCGAGCCGGAATGTGCATTTGCAGATCTGGATGACAACATGGACCTTGCAGAAGAGATGCTGAAATACGTGATCCGTTATGTCCTTGAGAATGCTCCGGAGGAAATGAACTTCTTTAATTCCTTTATTGACAAGGGACTTCTGGATCGTCTGAACCATGTAGTAAATTCTGAATTCGGTCATGTAACTTACACAGAAGCCGTCGAACTTCTGGAGAAAAACAATGACAAATTCGATTACAAAGTATTCTGGGGATGTGACCTTCAGACAGAGCATGAGCGTTATCTGACAGAGCAGATCTTTAAGAAACCGGTATTTGTTACCGATTATCCGAAGGAAATCAAGGCATTCTACATGAAACAGAATGAAGACGGCAAGACTGTTGCCGCTATGGACTGCCTTGTTCCTGGAATCGGAGAGATCATCGGCGGAAGCCAGAGAGAGGATGATTACGACAAGCTGAAGACCCGTATGGATGAGATGGGACTGAAGGCTGAGGATTATCAGTTCTACATGGAGCTGCGTAAATACGGTTCCACCCGTCATTCCGGATTCGGACTTGGATTCGAGCGCTGCGTAATGTATCTGACAGGTATGGGCAACATCCGTGACGTCATTCCATTCCCGAGAACAGTAAACAACTGCGATTTATAAGGAGTAGTTTTGCATGATAAGATTTATTCATCTTTCTGATGTGCATTTGGGTGCAGTTCCCGATCGGGGCTGCCCCTGGAGCCACGAGAGAGAGGAAGAAATCTGGGAAACATTCCGCCGGGTTATTGTGGGTATCCGCAAGAATCCGGTGGATTTGTTGTTTATAGCCGGAGATCTTTTTCACCGACAGCCACTGCTTGGCCAGCTTCGACAGGTCAATGAATGGTTCGCCGTAATTCCGGAGACCAGAATCTTTCTCATGGCAGGAGACCATGATTACATAAAAGAGGACTCTTTTTACCGGACATTTCGCTGGGCGCCGAATGTCACATTTTTTGACACGGAAGAGCAGCGCTGTGTGGAGATTCCGGAGAAAAATATATTTGTCTATGGACTTAGTTTCGAACACAAAGAGGTGCGTACACCGCTGTATGACGAGTGGAAACCGCTCAACAAGTCTGGATTCCATGTACTTCTTGCGCATGGTGGGGATTTAAGCTGCTGTCCGATAGATTTTACCGGACTTGCAGCAGCCGGCTTTGACTATGTGGCGCTTGGACACTCTCATAAGCCTCATACGGTCTGTCGCGACAAGATTGCCTATTCTGGCTCGCTGGAGCCGCTGGATCGAAATGATCTCGGTAAACACGGCTATATTCAGGGAGAATATGAGAATGGCAATGTGAAGGTGCGTCTTGTGCCGTGTGCAAACCGTTCCTATCAGAATCTCGTTCTGAACGTGGACAGTGATACGACGCAGTACAAGCTTGAAGAAATGCTGCGCAGTGAAGTGATGCGCCGTGGCGGCAGAAACATATACCGGCTTATTCTGAAAGGCAGGGTTTCTCCGGACAATGTACTGTTGACCGAGAGATTGCATGGACTGGGTAATATTGTCGAGATTATGGATGAATCCAGACCGGCATATAAAATAGAGGAACTTTACCGTCAGTATCGAGGAACACTGATTGGTGATTATATAAATAAATTTCTGAACAAAGATCTGACTGTTGTAGAAAAGAAGGCACTGTATTATGGATTACAGGCACTTTTGAGTACACAGGTACTGGCAGATGACAGGAAACGATTATGAAAATCAGACAGATAGAAATCAAGGATTTCGGCTCAATAAAAAACAAAACACTGAAATTTACATCCGGTCTGAATGTACTGTACGATGAAAAAGAACAGATGCGGGAGGAAGTACGCACATTTATAGAAAAAATGCTTTTTGGCAATGCGGAATTTCCATATGCCGGTGTTCTCTGGTTTGAAAGCGGTGGAAGAAATTACCGTCTGACACGTGATCTGCACCGGGAGACTCCGTACAGCGAGCTTCTCTGTGAAACAAGCGGAGAGCTGATAGATGCGGACCGAATCAGCGATTCAAAGGTAGCTCAGGGAATCAGTGAATCCGTTTTTGAGAATGCAATCTGTATTGCACCCCTTAAAGGCAACACCGGATCAGAGATCGTACGTGAGGTGCAGCGACAGATTGCGGGATTCCAGTGGAGCGCGGACAGGACAGTGGACCTTCGCCGTACTTCTCAGAGACTTAAGATGACCCGTAAAGGATATCAGGTGCAGGTAGAGCGCCGCAAAAAGGCAGATCAGCTTGAAAAAGGCAAAGTAAGCAAGGCGATTCGCCGCTTGCGCGAAGAAATCAGCGATCTGGAGGATCAGAAACAGCAGATTGGAGAGCAACAGAGTGCACTTAAGACAAGTGGAGACAGCAATGGCTTCCAGATGCTGGATGGACGTATCAGTGAACTGGAAAAAAAGAACCGCACGCAGATCATTATAATGTGCGCTACCGTTATTGCCGTTTTTTCAGCAGCAATTTATATGGGAATGAACATGCAGACAGTGGTTCCGGCAGCCCTGGTGGGAATTGCGGGAGCGCTTGTCTTTATGGCAGAGACTAATTTTGAGATGCGTACCGTGCGTGAGCTGGAAAAGCGTAAACGTATGAAGAGCAGATGGCTGGCGAAGCAGGATAAGCTTCAGGACGGCAGGAATGAACTGGATGATGAACTTCACGAAAAGAATACGGCACTTGCCAATCTGACAGAGGAACTTCAGGAGATGGAAGAATATGCATATCTTCCTCTGATAGATGAGATAGAGATTGATTCTATTAATTATGCAATGGATACGATCGAGAAATTATCTGCCAGAATCTACGAGAAGACAGGAAACCGTCTGGTTGAGACCATGTCAGAGATTCTACGCGGAATCACAGGTGGAGAGTGCAGAGAGCTTTTGATTGATGAAGACTTCCATATCCGCGTAGATACGGGAAGTGATCTTGTATCGATAGAGAATCTCCGGCTGATCACAGTAGGACAGATATATCTTTCTCTTCGCCTTGCTATGGGTGAGATCCTGTGTGGTGCTGAGAAGCTTCCTGTACTGCTGGAAGAAATGTTTGGAGCATATGATCTTGAAAATGCTGCTCAGACTGTTACATGGCTTACCGGAGATCAGAGACAGGTGATCGTAAGTACCGGTAAGAAAAAAGAATTAGAAATATTGAAGAATACAGGCATTGCCTGCAATACAATAACGATATGACAATAAAGAAAACCCTTGTGGAAGAGATTCCGCAGGGGTTTTCTGTCGTCAAATATCCGGCTGCATAAACTTCTGACCGGGATATCTGAAAAATTATTTCTCGTACTGAGCCATATAGTTGCTGACGCAACGTTTGATTCTGTCCGCAGGATTCAGAAGGTTGCTGACAGACATGTCATGATTCAGTGTATCAATGATCAGTGCGATATATTTGCTCATATCGCATGTGATGTAATACGGTTTGGAGAGAAGCTCCGGTGTCTGATAAACAAGGTTTGTAGTAAGAAGTTTATCAAAGATACCGTTCTGGTAAGCTTCGTCAAATTTTTCCATTCCTTCGGTGAAGAGACCGAAGGTGGTACAGATAAAGATCTTGCCGGCGCCGCGTTTCTTAAGAAGAGATGCGATCTCAAGGATGCTCTTACCGGAAGAAATCATATCATCGATCAGGATGACATCTTTGCCTTCAAGCTTTGGTCCGAGGAACTCGTAAGCTGCGATCGGATGACGGCCTTTGACCATTTTGCTGTAGTCAAGACGGCGGTAGTACATACCCATGTCCACGCCAAGAACGTTTGCAAGATAGATGGCTCTGCGCATGCTTCCCTCGTCCGGACTGATGATCATGAAATGGTCATTGTCAATATGAAGTCCTTCAACATTTTTGAGAAGGGCTTTGATAAACTGATATGACGGCTGGATCGTCTCGAATCCGTGAAGAGGAGTTGCGTTCTGTACACGGGCATCATGTGCATCAAATGTAATGATATTCTCCACCCCCATGCTGGTGAGCTCCTGAAGTGCGGAAGCACAGTCGAGGGATTCGCGGCCGACACGTTTGCTCTGGCGGCTTTCATAGAGATACGGCATGATGACATTGATTCTGCGGGCTTTGCCGCCGATTGCAGCAATGGCACGCTTCAGATCCTGAAAGTGATCATCCGGAGACATCAGGTTTGTGAAACCGCTGATTCTGTAAGAAAGACTGTGGTTGCATACATCCACCATAAGGTAAATATCGTCACCACGGACGGATTCACCGATCTCACCTTTACCTTCACCGGAACCAAAACGCGGTGTTTTGACATCAACGATGTAAGAATCACGTCTGTATCCCTCAAATGCAAAAGAATCTAATTCAGGGCTGATGCGTTCTTTTCTCCATTGTACAAGCCACTCGTCAACTTTCTCGCCAAGTGGGCGGCAACTCTGGAGGGGAACCAGTCCAAGTCTGCCTACCGGAAGTGTTGTCAGTTCTTTGCTGTTAAGCTGTGCCATCGTTTATTTTCCTCCTAAAAATATTTTCTGGATTCGGATATCTTTGCCAATAAGTTTCAACATCTGATAATTGCTTGCTATCCGGGAAAAAGTTCTCTCGGAATAGGTGGCTGAAAAGTCTTCCAGTTTCAGGTTCGTCGAAATGATCGTGGATTTGCGGCGTGCGATACGCTCGTTAATACACAGGAACAGCTGCGACGAAACAAAACTGTTGGTCAGTTCAGTCCCGAGATCATCTATAATAAGAAGATCGCAGTTAAAAATAAAATCATCGCCCATATCTGTCTCGGGTTTCTTCGAGAAAGCTGTCTGCGCCAGACGGTCAAACAGGTCAAACGCAGAAAAGTAAAGAACACAATGTGCGCTTTCGAGAAGAGCATTGGCTATGCAGTGGGAGAGAAAGGTCTTTCCGACTCCGGTGCTGCCGTACAGAAACAGGTTTTGTGAGCGTGTATCAAAATCCCGGACAAAGTTTACTGCGGCATCGTAAGCGCGTTTGGCGGTCTCACGGGCAGTCAGTCCGGTAGCTTCATTTTTTATTGTATCAGAATACCAGTCAAAAGAAAAGTGTTCAAAGTTCTCTTTTTTGAGAATCTCGGTGAGATTGGACTGTGTATAGAGCAATTCGATCTCAGCTTTCTTAAAACAGGTGCATTTCTGACCACCAGTATATCCCGTGTCCTGACAAATCGGACAGAAGTAATGCGGTTCAAGATAATCTTCGGAAAAACCGTTTTTCTTAAGAAGGGAACGGCGTTCAGCAGAGAGCGCAGCCACATCTTTCTTAAGGTCGTCGACAGATCCAGGCTCACCCTGAAGCAGAGAACGGGCTTTCTGCGCGCTTAAAGCTGCTACTTCACTGTCAATCTCCAGAAGCCTCGGCACACGTGCAAAAGCCTCGGCACGGCGTTCTTCAAGGTCATGCTGTACCTGAGACTGGCGGCGGTTATACTCTCTCATGATAATATCGTACTGAAAATTCTGCAGTGCCACGGTTTTCTCCTTTTACTGGTTCAGCAGGTGCTTTTCGTATTCGTCGAAATTATATTCACGCTGCTGGAAATTGTTGAATCGGTTGTTGGATGCCGGTGCCGGACGGGAGTCTCGGGCAGCCTTTTTTTCCTGACATTTTTTCCTGTGTGCGCTGTCCAGAGAACGGATGTCGTCCATCGTGCGGACCTCTTTCTGCTTCCAGCCTTCAAGAATCTTGTCGGTGTATTGGAAACTTGCCTGTCCGGTCTGGAGGACGGTTCGGTTACATGCCTCCTGAATGATCTCCATGGAAAAACCATAGGTCTTGAGCCAGGTGTCCATCAGTGTGATTTCTGTCTCGACCGGATTACGGTTGGTGATGCCCAGTGCCTTCAGAATGGAAAAATAATCCTTATTATATCGGGAACCGGACTGTTTTGCCTCTTCAACGGATGTGATGCCTTCCTGTGCCCAGGCAAGAGCAACCTTTTCGATGTAGCGGATGCTCTTGTGATTGTGTCCGACGCAGTACTCGATCAGATAGTCGATCAGGTCTACGGACATACCAAGGCCGTCATAGAAAAACAAAAGCTTCTGAACCTCTGTAGGAGAGAGGGTCTTACCGAGATACTGTTCGGCAACGTAAAGAAGCTGGATGATGTCCTCGTTTTGTTTGAGTTCACTTACACGCTCCGGAGTAAGCGCTTCCGGGCGGGCAGAAGACGGATTTGCAGATGCTTTTGTCGGAACCGGTTCGGCAGTGCCGCTGATCTCTGCCGCAGCGCTGTCAGAAGGCGTAGCGGAAGGGGCGAGCAGGGCAATCCCGCATAATTTATTATTGTCTGTAAAATCGAGAGTCAGAAGCTCCTGCTTTGCCCAGTATTTCAGCGCGCGGAGAATGTCGCGCTCTGTACAGAGAAGCCGGTCAGCCATCTGCTCCAGACTGAAAGAAACCGGAGCACTGGAAAGGGCACGTAAAAGATAGATATAAACTTTTACAAATTCTCCATTGGCCTCCGGCATATAATTGTCGATAAATGTATTAGATAATATTGTTACCTCCGGATGGGAGGTGTTATGTAATGTGATCATTGACATGATAGATCGCTCGCTTTCTAAACGAAAATATCTGCGTGAACAGACATTACGGGTACCGCGTAAACAGCGGTATATCTGGAACACTAGGATTATAGCACAAGATTTTTCAAATGAGAATAGGGTATTTTTCTACAGGAGATTTCCACAAAGAAATGTGGATAATGTGGATAATGTGGAAATCGAATTTTGTCGTAAATTATTTGTAACCTCATAAAATGACGAAGTTTGTTGTATTTCCGCGAAAATTGCGATAAATCGACAGGATATTATGTAAAGTAAAATGGCAGAAAAAATCCACATGTCATACACGGTAAAAAATGTGTATAAACATGTGGATAATGTGGATAACTTATTTGCCAAGGAGCTGTTCGCCAATGTTTACAACGTCTCCGGCCCCCATAGTTATCAACAGGTCGCCCTGTGTACAATTTTCGAGTAAAAAGTTTTCAATTTCATCGAAAGTCGGGAAATATTCGCACGGAGTGCCGAGTTCCCTGATATGTTTCTGAAGATCTGCAGAGGAAATTCCGAGGTTATCGGTTTCGCGCGCTGCATAAATATCTGCAAGGACTACGTGATCCGCAAGTGTCAGAGCCTTTGCAAATTCCGGAAGCAGGGCTTTTGTACGTGTATAAGTGTGAGGCTGGAAGACACACCAGATCTTTTTGTGTGGATAATTATGTGCTGCATGAAGTGTAGCCTCGATCTCTGTCGGATGGTGTGCGTAGTCATCAATGATGGTGACTTCACCGACTTTGCCCTTGTACTGGAAACGACGGTCTGTACCACCGAAATCTTTCAGTCCGGCGAAGATCACTTCATTATCAAGACCAAGAAGTCTGCCTGCTGCGATGGAAGCGAGGGCATTGGATACGTTGTGGATGCCCGGTACTTTCAGGGAACAGGTACCGATGTCTTCGCCATTATGAAGAACATGGAAAGTCGGATGTCCGAATTCGTCATAAGTGATGTCAGAAGCGGTATACTCAGCATCGTGTTCAAGACCGTAGGTGATCACTTTACATGGAAGGTTTTCGGCAACCATTTCGTATTTCGGTGTATCTGCATTGATGATGAGCGCACCGTCAGCAGGAAGAAGCTCTGCAAATTTACGGAAAGAATGACGGATGTCATCAATATCCTTAAAGAAATCCAGATGGTCGGCATCCATATTTAAAATGATTCCGAGTGTCGGGAAAAAGCTGAGGAAGCTGTTGGTGTATTCACATGCTTCTGTCAGGAAGGTCTCGGACTGTCCGACACGGATATTGCCGCCAATTGCAGGAAGGATACCGCCGACACTGATCGTCGGGTCGCATTCGCCCTTCAGAAGAATGTGTGACAGCATAGAAGTGGTTGTGGTCTTTCCATGTGTACCGGCAACTGCGATAGAAGTATCGTAGTTACGCATGATCTGTCCGAGAAGCTGGGCTCTTGTCAGCATCGGGAGACCTTTTTCCTTCGCGCAGGCGAATTCCGGGTTGTCCGGATGGATGGCAGCTGTATAAACAACAACCTGAACAGAATCGGAAATATTGGAAGCGCGCTGACCATAGTAGATCTTTGCACCTTTGCTTTCCAGAAGACTGGTCAGGGGGCTTTTCTTGGAGTCAGAACCGGAAATTGTGAAACCCTCTTCCAGAAGTATTTCAGCAAGTCCGCTCATACTGATACCGCCAATACCGATAAAATGGATAGAGAGCGGTTTATGGAAGTCTATCTGATACATAATATAATCTCCTTATCTTTAATATTTCTATTATAACGCGGTCGACTAAAAATGAAAAGTGTTACTTTTGGGGGTATTACTGTGCATTTGTTCTGAAACAGAATGACGGAAATTGTTGAAAATGCACATAAAAACAAACATATTGAAACGGTATGAAACAAAAACGTGTGCAATAGATATAAAAAAAATGAAATACTCACAAATTATTTGTAAAAAATGTTCACTAATATTTGGAAGTATGGTATAATGGGACATCATAATATACAAGAGGTGATTGCGCGATGATGAAGAAAGAAATGATTGCCATGCTTTTAGCTGGCGGTCAGGGCAGCAGACTGGGCGTATTGACACAAAAAGTAGCAAAACCAGCAGTCGCTTTTGGTGGGAAATATCGCATTATTGATTTTCCGTTGAGTAACTGTATCAATTCAGGAATCGATACAGTCGGTGTTCTGACACAGTATCAGCCGTTGCGGCTGAACACCCATATCGGCATTGGTATTCCGTGGGATCTGGACAGAAACGAGGGCGGTGTGACCGTACTTCCTCCATATGAAAAGAGTACCAACAGCGAATGGTATACCGGGACGGCCAATGCAATTTTTCAGAATCTGGATTATATGCAGCAGTACAATCCGGATTATGTACTGATTCTTTCGGGAGATCATATTTATAAAATGGATTACGAAGTTATGCTGAACTATCACAAAGCAAACAAGGCTGACATAACGATTGCCTGTATGCCGGTTCCGATAGAAGAAGCAAGCCGCTTCGGCATCATGGTTACAGATGAGACAGGACGCGTGACGGAGTTCGAAGAAAAACCGGAGAAACCGAGCAGTAATCTTGCTTCCATGGGTATCTACATATTCAGCTGGCCGGTGCTCAAAGAAGCACTGATCGCGCTGAAAGATCAGAGCAGTTGCGATTTTGGCAAGCATATCCTTCCTTATTGTAAGGACAAAGGACAGAGACTTTTTGCCTACGAATACAACGGCTACTGGAAAGATGTCGGCACACTGGGATCTTACTGGGAAGCAAATATGGAACTGATCGATATCATTCCGGAATTCAATCTGTACGAAGAATTCTGGAAAATCTATACAAAGGGAGACATTATTCCACCACAGTATATTGCTGAGGATGCCGTGACAGACCAGTGTCTGATTGGAGAAGGCGCCGAGATCTATGGTGAAGTATATCATTCTGTGATCGGGCCGAACGTAGTGATCGGCAGGGGTACTGTTGTGCGGGATTCGATCATCATGCGTAATTCGCAGATCGGGGAAGATACTGTTCTTGATAAGGCAATCGTAGCAGAGGATGTTGTGATCGGAAATAAAGTTACACTGGGCTTCGGAGAAGAAGCAGCAAACGTACTGAAACCGGCAGTTTATGCATTTGGTCTGGCGACAGTCGGAGAACGGAGTGTAATTCCTGATAATGTAAAAATAGGTAGAAATACTGCCATATCCGGAGTGACTACAGCAGAAGATTATCCGGGAGGAATCCTGGAGAGCGGACAGGTGATCAAAGCAAAGGATGGTGAGCAGGCATGAGAGCAATAGGTATTATTCTGGCTGGCGGAAACAACAGCCGTATGAGAGAACTGTCGGATAAGAGGGCTATCGCAGCGATGCCTGTAGCGGGAAGTTACCGCAGTATTGATTTTGTACTGAGTAATATGGCGAATTCTCATATTCAGAAGGTCGCTGTACTGACACAGTACAATGCCCGTTCGCTGAATGAACATTTAAGCTCCTCGAAATGGTGGGATTTTGGACGTAAACAGGGCGGTCTGTTTGTATTTACACCTACGATCACGAAGGACAATGGCCTGTGGTATCAGGGAACAGCAGATGCCATCTATCAGAACATTGATTTTCTGAAAGAAAGTCATGAACCATATGTAGTTATCGCATCCGGTGACTGTATATATCGGATGGATTATAATAAAGTGCTTGAGTATCATATCGCAAAGCGTGCGGATATCACTGTCGTCTGCACCACCTGTGAAGATCAGAAAGAAGTAGAACGCTTTGGTGTGGTACGTATGAATGATGACGACAGAATCGTAGAGTTCGAAGAAAAACCAATCGTTTCTTCCTATAATACAATTTCTACCGGTATCTACGTAGTACGAAGAAGACAGCTGATCGAGCTTCTGGAGCGCGCGGCACTTGAAGGCAGACATGATTTTGTAAACGATATTCTGATCCGTTACAAAAATCTCAAGAGAATCTACGGATACAAGACAGATGCTTACTGGAGCAATATTTCTACTGCAGAAGCATACTATCGTACCAACATGGATTTCCTGCGGCATGATATCCGGAATTATTTCTTTAAGCAGGAACCGTCGATCAAGACCAAGATTGACGATCTTCCACCGGCTAAATATAATCCGGGGGCAGTTGTTAAAAACAGTCTTGTTTCAAGCGGATCGATCATCAACGGAACCGTCGAGAATTCTGTTTTGTTTAAGGATGTCTATGTAGGCAACAACTGTGTGATTAAGAACTCTGTGATTCTTAATAATGTTTATATTGGGGACAATACACGTATCGAGAACTGTATTGTTGAGAGCAGGGATACCATTCGTGCGAATTCCTGCTACTGCGGCGAAAACGAGATTAAAATCGTCGTTGAGAAAAATGAGAGATACGCATTATAATGCGAACTCATAAATGCGTATGAAAATGAAAGGGGCAGACACGATGAATATTACAGACGTACGTGTAAGAAAAGTAGCAAAAGAGGGAAAGATGAAAGCAGTTGTTTCTATCACGATTGATGAGGAATTTGTAGTTCATGATATCAAAGTGATCGAAGGCGAAAAAGGACTGTTTATCGCTATGCCGAGCCGCAAGGCCACAGACGGAGAGTACAGAGACATTGCTCATCCGATCAATTCCGGTACGAGAGACATGATCCAGACACTGATCCTCGGCAAATATCAGGAGATGTTGGATGCAGAACCTGCCGAAGCAGTTGAAGCAGCAGAGTAAACCGGAACAGAATGTATGGGCTGGGATTAAATAAAGAAAATACAAAAACAATAAAATAAAGAGAAGGTATGCCCGGATGGAGAAAATTACTTACAATTGAAGTGAGAGATGTTTCCCGTCCGGGCATTTTTTTCTATGTGGAAAATTATAAATACGATTGGCATGTTAATACTGACCGGATGAATTTTGATGCTTTTTATGCCAACGCAAAAAAACACCGAAAGCCTTATCTCTAAAGCTTTCGGTGCCCCTGCCAAGTAGTCGAAGTGACAGGATTTGAACCTGCGGCCTCTGCGTCCCGAACGCAGCGCTCTACCAAACTGAGCCACACTTCGTTATTTGATTTTGCTTCGTCGCTTGACGCAAGACATATTATATTATAGTGAAATGCAAATGTCAACAACTTTTTTGAGATTTTTTAAAAAAAAATTTAAAAGTACACTCAACACATGTTTTGTCGGTGTTCTTTCTTGCAAACGAGTACATAATACGTTATATTTATATCAAAGATCTGTTCAGGATGATTCGATATGAACATCAGAACAGAAAGGAGTTTTCTCATGATTGATGTAAAAAGTATCAGCACACATTGTACACGGACAGAATTTGTGGGGACCACCGTTCTTGACACGATTGGACTGGTGATTTCCGGAATTGATGATACATTATTAAAAGAAATGAATGTGGGTATCAGGTATCATGCACTCGGACTTTTCAGTTCAAGGACAGGCGCGGCAGGACAGATCACAGCGATCGATGATGCGGTCAAAGCAACCAATACGGATGTGCTTTCCATCGAATTTCCGCGTGATACCAAAGGCTGGGGTGGACACGGAAACTATATCGTGATTGGTGGTAATGATGTTTCAGATGTACGGCATGCGATTGAACTGGCACTGGAACTTACAAAGAAAAATGCCGGTGAACTTTATATCAGTGAGTCCGGTCATCTGGAGTTTACTTACTCAGCCAGTGCTGGCGCCGCATTACAGAATGCATTTCATGCAGTTCCCGGTGAAGCATTCGGATTCATGGCGGGTTCCCCGGCTGCAATCGGTCTTGTAATGGCAGATACCGCAATGAAGGCATCAGCAGTAAATATTACCTGCTATATGACACCAAGTATCGGAACCAGTCATTCCAATGAAGTGATCCTTGGTATTTCCGGCGATGCCAGCGCAGTTAAGGCAGCTGTACTTGAGGCACGCCAGGTTGGCCTGGAGCTTCTGATCGGTATGGGTTCATATCCGGAAATCCCCGGTACACCATATCTCTAAAATAACGTAACGCAAAACAGCAGACCTTCATGGTCTGCTGTTTTTATGCCAAAGTGGCAAGTTCTCTGTATATATTAAATTCCCCTTTAGTTTAACTGGTACACATCTGCATACTGTAATCCGAAGCTCAGTGCCTCGCTATGGCTGCCGCAGTAAATATCAACATGTCCATAAGGAGTTCCAAGGTCTTCTACGGTATAAACGGTACCATTGATCAGAAGCTGTGTTCCAAAAGGTACACCAGCCATTGCTACGGTATGTCCTGCTGTTGGCATAACACCGCTTGCTGTTGCATTTCCTGCTGTTCCGCAGCACTGTGCGCAGTTACAATATCCTGTCAGCATAAAGTTTCCAAGGTATGTTCCCTGGCTGGAAGAACCGGAATCGGAAGAACTGCTGTCAGAACTGTCTGAAGATGTGTCCTCAGCGGATGAAGTATCCGCAGATGTATCGTCTGAAGTGCTGCTGTCTTCTGCGCCGGATGTATCCTCCGCCGCATCAGAAGATTCAGAGCTGCTATCGTCTGTAGAAATTTCTTCTGCATCTGTTGTCGCTTCCTCAGAACTGTCGCCTTCATCAGCTGCACCAGTATCTTCTGTATCCCGGGCTGCTTCTGCTGCCACAGCCGCTTCAGCCGCAGCTTCCTCTGCTGCACGTTCCTGCTCTGCCTGTTCCATCAACTGTGAAATGCTGCTGTCTGCACTGTTTACCTGTGCCATCAGTGCACTTGCCTCTTCCTGACTTGCACTGATCTGGTTTACATAGGAACTGATATTATCGTTGGTAGTGGATACCAGATTCTGAACTTCCTGCTGCTTGGAGCTTTTTTCTGTAAGAAGATTGCTGATGGAAGTAGATTCTTCCGCCACCTGTGCCTCCTGAGTTTTGATTGCTTCCTGTGTTTCTTCATATTTCTTAAGCATATTTCTGTCATATGTAGAAATAGAAGCGATGTTGCTTGCTTCATTTAAGAAATCTGAAAGATTGTTCGAAGAAAGAAGGAGCTCAAGCATTGAGCTTCCGCCATTTTCGTACATATATTTAATACGGATCTTCATGGCTTCATACTGATCCTGTGCATCCTGTTTTGCTTTTTCAAGCTCCGCCTGCACATTTTTCAGTTCTTCTTCTTTTTCAGCGGCTTCTACACTAAGCTGTGAAATACTGTCTGTAAGTTCTGTATATTGAGTATTCAGTTCTGACAGGTAGGATTCAAGTTCCTGTTTCTTGCTTTCCAGATCACTGATGTTCGCCTGTGCCTGAGCAAGTCCTGCCTGCGCCTCCTGCTTCTGTTCCTGTGCTGCTGCAATCTGATCTTCTGTGGAAGCAAATACGGTTGTTCCCATAGATACGGTCACTGCACATGCAAGAAGCAGTGAAAGAACTTTTTTGCTTTTCATAAAATAACACCTCTTAAATATTTTGTACGCTAAGTATAACACATTTTCGTAAATAATCAACACTTTCATTTTAATTTTGTAACAAACATGTAACATTTCGCATCTTAAACACATCTTTCACAGCAGAATGCCACATGAAAATTCCAAATTATTACAAAAACATTTCATTTCCCAATCAAAGTTCAAATTTCCAGTCTCGTATTATAGTGCTAAAAAGTACTAAATATCTACTGGTCAGATCGACGATTTACTGGTATAATATACAAAAATGTGTGTATATTCATTCAGAGGGGTGTCTGACATGAAAGAACATAAGCGATATACTATTGGAATTCTGATTGGTGGTGTACATACATACTTTCCGAAGGAACATATCCTTGGAATTGCAGAGGCAGCAGAAGAACTGGATGTCAATGTCTGTTTTTTTCTCGGAACGCAGACAAAAGACTTTTTCGAGGATATGCTTGGCGGAACACATAAGAATTCTTTTGACTATCAATTTAATACAATTCACGATTACAGTCTGATTGGTGGACTTGACGGTCTGATCATCAATTATGGTACACTCGGACTTCAGCTGAAAAACGAAAGCGCCGAGCAGTTTGCATTGAAATTTAATTCCATTCCGACAGTATTTCTCACAGAAATCGTGCATGAGCCAAACTGCCATTCGCTGATCTGTGACAACAAACAGGGAATCCGGCTGGTTATGGCGCACCTGATTGAGGAACATCATTGCAGCAATATTCTTTTTGTATCCGGACCGGCACAGAATACCGATGCAAAAGAGCGAAAAGCCACCTATTTTGAAATGATGGAAAGATATCATCTTCCGGTCAGTGACAAGATGATTGCACAGGGTGATTATTCCGAGTTTATTGACCGTCAGGTAGATCATCTTCTTGATGATAATCCGAATGCCGAGGCAATTGTATTTGCCAACGATGAAATGGCATTTGCCGGTTACCGTGTATGTGAAAAGCGTGGACTGAAAGTAGGAAAAGATATCCTGATCACCGGATTTGATGACTGCGAGCGAGCATCGGGCATGGATCCTGCACTTACAACTGTTGTGCAGGATGGTGTTCTGATGGGCAGAATGGCGGTCTACGATCTGATTTATAAGCTTGACGGAAAGGATGCACTGTCAAGACGTGTCCCGGTTTCTCTGTGTGTCAGGGAGTCCTGTGGATGTCAGGAAAAAAACGGCAAAACACAGAATACACCACTGAATCTTGTCGATCAGATACATAAATTAAACCGTACCATTACAAATATGAAACTGGAACTGATCAATTTTCAGAGAAAGTCCTGGTTTATTCCGTCTCTTGCACGAAATTTGAATGACTGCATGGATGATGAACATGCTTTTCTTTTGGAAGCGATGGAAAATATGCGGGAACTTCGGACTAAATGTACTTATCTTTTCCTTTTGGACGAGCCTGTTGTCTATCGCAAAGATGAGGAGTGGAAATGTCCGGAGAATCTGCGTCTTGCAGCATATTACAAAAAAGAAGAAGTAGATGCATTTCATCTTTATGACCGTCCGTCGGTTTCAAAAGAAGGTGGAATCTGTCAGCTTATGGAGGATGGAGAGAGACATCAGTTTATGATTTTTTTGCTGTTTTCCGGCGAAAGACAGTACGGCTTACTGGCATGTGATATTCAGCAGGAAGAATTTCCGTTCTTCTATGTGATCAGTCTGCAGATCGGGCTTTCTCTCCGCTATCTTGAAATAAGTAAGGCAGAAGCGGCGAGACGCCGTGAGATGACGAAAGACCTTGAGGTGATCCGGGAACGTAATCGGATTCTGGGTATCATGTCTGCGAATGACGAGCTGACCGGCCTTTTGAATCTCAGAGGATTTACAGAAGAAGCAAAAAAAATCTGTCATGAAGAACAGGAACAGCGTGCTTATATGATCTGCGGAGATCTTGACCATCTGAAAGAGATCAATGATAACTGGGGACATCCGGCAGGAAACTTTGCACTTCGAAGTGTGGCGGAGATTCTGAGCGGATGCATTCGAAGCGATGACGTTCTGGCGCGTGTGGGCGGAGATGAATTTCTGATTCTTCTGAAATGTACCGAAGAAGGGTATCAGGAAACATTCCGTAAACGTGTGAAAGACGCCTGCATATATTTTAATGAAAAATCAGATAAACCGTTTCTGGTGGAGATCTCTCTCGGAATCGCTGAGTTTTGCTCCGGGCCGCAGACGGATATTCAGCAGGTGATCGCGACAGCAGATCAGTTTCTCTACGAAGCAAAGAAACATCGGCGGAAGTCGATACGGCGACCGTAAGAATTTAGATCAGTTTTGATATAACAGACATTATCTGTGTGCAAACAGGTAGTGTCTGTTTTTTATGTAATAGGAAATTACTCCGTAATGTTCCAATAACGTAGAAATTTGATGACAGAAGTCCATAATGGACTAAGGAAAAAGAGAAAATTATAAGAAGCAAAAAAGAACGAAAAAATTATTTTAATTTAATCAGATCTTTGAAAAAGTCCCCCACTTCGCAGTGAAAGATATCTGCCAGTGCCATCAACTCGCTTACCTTGATGTTCATGCGGTTGGTTTCAATCTTGGCATAGCTGCTTTTGGAGATTGGGAGACCCATCAGATTCATGCGGGCAATTACCTGCTCCTGTGTGAGTTTATTCTGGTAGCGCATCTTCTGGATGTTGCTGCCAATGCTCATGTCCATTCTGATTTTCTGTATCATAATTATCCCCATATCCTGATATTTCGTAATAAAGAAACATCTATGTATTGATGATATCGAGGAATTTCGTTATAATGTTTCGTAATAAGGAAACGTTTGCCGCTATAGCACAAAGGCAAAGCTAACGGTGAAAGTTTTTTCGTATGGACGTGTGGAGGAGAAAAAATGAATAAGGACTGGGGAAAAGCAATTGCACAGCTTTGCGTCATAATACAGAACAATACGGACTTGAAAAAGCCTGTATTACAGTATGTGGAGTTTATGAAAACAATATACGGTATAGATGGAGCGGATTTTCTGGATATCTACAGAGAATGGGAACGAAGTGGAGAGATTGTGGATAAACGTGAAAAAGTGAGCTGTACCGGTCTGGAAAATATGGAAAAGAACTTGTACCCGAAGAGTATGGACGGACTGTGTCGGCTATATGATGAAGGAATACTTGAAGAAGACGCATTTTGCGAGACTTTGTTTGAAGAAGATTATGAGATAAAGAATGGGGCTGATGGAAAATTTATTGGATTTTATCCGCAGTATCCAGGATGTATCGGCTTTGCGGATAGCAGAGAAATGCTGGATATGAAAATGCAGAAATCCCTGAAAAACTGGATCAGAGCGGCATATATTCTCTGGAAAGAGAATAAGATTCTTGTGAAATAAAAAGCGGGAGGGAGCTGTTTGGCAGCGTATCGGCGTTTTGTAGCATATTTGTATGAATACCGAAAAGACAAAAAAGGGGTAAACTGTGGATTCGTGCGGATTGAAGCATGGAGGAATGTATGCAGGATAGAACTGCATCTTCTGTGTCCGGGACTGGTTTCGGGCTCAGAATGCAGTGTTTATGGATTTGTCCGGAAAGATGAAAGTATAGACGGAATCCTTCTTGGTGTGTGTGAGACAGCAAAAGAAGAGATTAATTGCATATTGGAGAGCTCTGTTGAACATATGGGGGACAGTGAACATTCCCTGGAGGAAATGGGAGGAATGATCATTACGACTGACCAGGGTGGATTTTTCGGAACAGAGTGGGATGATATGCCGATTCGGCCGGAAAAATTCCGGGTTGTTCCGAGAATACAGGAGGATACGTCGGAAAGTGCAGCGTCAGATGGAAAGGCAGAAACTGATGAGATGGTGAAATCCGGCAAAGATGAAGAAAATAGCAGAACAGAAAGCAAAGAAGATAAAGAACATCCGAAGAAAGATAAGTCAGCTGCAGAAATAGCAGACACAGAGATGCAGAAAGCAGAAGCTGCACAGACAGAAGTGAAGACACCGGAGAGTCAGGAACTCCACACACAGTCAGTGACAGAGCCGGACAGTACATTAGTTCAAAATTCTGAAACAGTATTGCCGGATCAGGAAGTGATGAATGTGCAGGAGAAGAAATCACCGGATCGAAAACCACAGGAGCAAAAGTCTCAGAACTATCGGAGATGCGGAACTCCGTGTGAAGTGTTTCAGGATGGGGAATTGCATGACTGCCATAAAATATCTCCACAGGATCTTTGCAGTATGGGACGGCGGACCTGCCTTCTGCGAAATAATCGTTTCGTCCAGTATGGCTATTATCATTTCGGACATCTTCTACTGTGTCAGAACCACTGTGGTCAGCCGGTACTCGGCGTACCGGGAAGATATGATCAGCAGGAGAGGTTCATGGCGAACATGTTTGGCTTCCCATATTTCAAAGAAAGCAGCGAGATTCAGGTACCGGGCGGTAAAGGCGGCTACTGGTACCGCCTAATCGATTCCACGAATCCCAACAACGGGAATGGTTGTTAAAAGAATTTTGCGAAAATGTTCCAGTTCTTCCAGAGAATAACTGCTGAAACCGGGCTGCAGGACTTCTTCGGAGTCCTTGTATGCCTGGAGATAGTAGCCCCTGGCTCCTTTTAACCACTGACCGATGCGGACGAAATCTTCTTCATTGTGAAGCTCTTTGACAACGGTTGTCCGGAATTCATAATCAAGATTTCCGTGAAGCAGAAAATCAACTGTCTCACGTACAGCATCCAGTGGAGGATGCAGCAGGCCGGACAGAGAAGGATAATTTTCCGGACAGGCTTTGATGTCCACGGCGGCTTTCTGGATCAGACCTTTATCAGCAAGATTTTTCAAAACTTCCGGATGCGTGCCGTTTGTGTCAAGCTTGACAGAATAACCGAGATCGTGGATTTTCTGTATAAAGTCTTCAAGGTCAGGAGAAAGCGTTGGTTCGCCGCCGGAGATACAGACACCTTCAAGGATTCCCTGACGCCTTTTTAAGAAAGAAAGAACTTGTTCTTCCGGAATCTCAGGTTCTGCTGCCGGATTTAATACGAGAGCGCTGTTCTGGCAGAACGGGCAGCGGAAATTGCAGTGTCCCAGAAAGATTGTTGCGGCGATTCGTCCGGGATAATCAAGTAAAGTTGTTTTGTTTAAACCATGTATTTTGGGCATGTTCATACTTCCTGTCTATCTGAAATTTATAGGTCTATTCTAATTTTTATTCATTGATTTTGCAACCGGCATTTACTATACTGGATAAAACAGGACGATAGTTCGAAAGAATTGCGATTTGGAGGAAATCCCTTTGACAGAACAGGAAAAATATATGAAAGAAGCTATCCGGCAGGCCAAAAAGGCACGCGTACTGGAAGAAGTGCCGATCGGATGCGTGATCGTTTCGGATGGTAAGATTATAGCAAGAGGTTATAACCGGAGAAACACAGACAAAAATACACTGTCCCATGCGGAACTGAATGCAATACGAAAAGCAAGCAAAAAACTTGGTGACTGGCGTCTGGAAGGGTGTACCATGTATGTGACACTGGAGCCATGTCAGATGTGCGCCGGAGCGCTGGTGCAGTCGCGAATTGATGAAGTTGTGATTGGCAGCATGAATCCGAAGGCAGGATGCGCCGGTTCGGTGTTGAACCTTCTGGAGGTGGACGGTTTCAATCACAAAGTAAAAATCACACGGGGAGTTCTGGAAGAAGAGTGTTCTGCAATGCTGTCTGATTTTTTTAAGGAACTCCGTGAAAAGAAAAAACGCCTGAAAATGCTGGCAAGACAGCAGGCGCAGGAAGCAGCGGACGGGGACAGATAAACGTCTGAACACTTGTTTTTTGACGGAAAAGTGATATGATGATAACAGTTTAATGAACGAGGAGGAATCTTGAAATGACACTGGAAGCATTAAGAAAAGATATGGTTGCAGCCATGAAAGCAAAAGATAAAACAACAAAGGAGGCAGTTTCTTCTCTTGTATCCGCAGTCAAAAAAGCTGCCATCGACGAGGGATGCCGTGACGATGTACCGGAAGCACTTGTTGACCGTGTGATCCTGAAAGAAATGAAAACTGTAAAAGAACAGCTGGATACCTGCCCGGAAAGCCGTGATGACCTTCGTGCAGAATATCAGGCAAGATATGATGTAATTGCGAAATATGCACCGCAGCAGATGAATGCAGATGAGATCCGTACTTATCTTGAGGGAAAATTTGCCGAAGTTCTTGCAACAAAGAACAAAGGACAGATCATGAAAGCTGTTATGGGAGATCTTAAAGGCAAGGCAGACGGCAAACTGATCAATCAGGTCGTTGCTGAAATCTGCAAATAAAGGCCGGCAGGCCGCTGAGCCGCCAATATGAATAATACCCTCCTTACCGGGAAGAACCGGCCGGGAGGGTGTTTTTGCTTTATAGGAAATTACTCCGTAATGTTCCAATAAAGCAAAAAATGGATAAAAAAATACTCCGTGGAAATGATATCCACAGAGTATGAAATAATCTCTTTTTCCGCGCGCCGCACCTCGAAATGTTCCCATGGACGTTACCTTTACAGTTAACTCGGCCCAGGCACCCTCACGGCACACAAGAGCTTCTGCTTAGTGCTGCTGCATTCCTGCCCTGACACGGTTCACAGATTCCTGTTGCGTGAGACCCAAACGTCAACGCCACTTATAAAGGGCAGCTCCACAGGAGACAAACCTCAGATTGGCATCACCCCTGCTGTAGCGGATTGCAGGTACAGGGCACCGCTATCTCCCCGGCTGCGCGGACTTTAAGTATAGACGATTTTTGAATACTTGTCAAGTGGGGGTAAAGTATTATATAATAGTTGACAAACAGGCTGCTGTCTTTAAACGGGCGGTAACGGCATACCATTTTGTGCAGATGAGCACAGTGAGGAGGAAATGTACTATGATCAAAAGAATTGGTTTATTAACAAGCGGTGGTGACTGCCAGGCTCTGAATGCTACAATGAGAGGCGTGGTAAAGGCACTGTCAAACGCAGTAGATGACCTTGAAGTTTATGGATTTGATGATGGATATAAAGGACTGATCTATGGCAAATACCGGATGCTGAGTTCGAAGGATTTTTCCGGCATTCTGACTCGTGGAGGTACGATCCTCGGTACATCCCGTCAGCCGTTTAAACTGATGCGTGTACCGGACGAAAAAGGTCTCGATAAGGTGGAAGCCATGAAGCAGACGTATTACAAACTGTGTCTGGACTGCCTCGTGATCCTTGGTGGCAATGGTACACAGAAGACTGCAAACCTTCTCCGCGAAGAAGGACTGAACATCATCCATCTTCCGAAGACCATCGACAATGATATCTTCGGAACTGATATGACTTTTGGTTTCCAGAGCGCAGTGAATATTGCTACAAATGCAATCGACTGCATCCACACGACAGCTACCTCACACGGCCGCGTATTTATCGTTGAGATCATGGGACATAAGGTTGGAAGCCTGACACTTCATGCAGGTATTGCAGGCGGTGCGGACATTATCCTGATTCCTGAGATTCCTTACGACATCAAGAAAGTCTGCGAAGCCATCGAGAAACGTAACAAAGCAGGTAAGCGCTTTACGATCCTCGCTGTTGCAGAAGGTGCAATTTCCAAAGAGGACGCAGAACTTCCGAAGAAAAAATACAAAGAAAAACTCGAAGTAAGGGCAAAGAAATATCCGTCTGTTTCCTATGAGATTGCAGATCAGATCAATCAGACCATGGGAAGTGAAGTCCGTGTAACAGTCCCTGGACATATTCAGCGAGGCGGAGAACCATGTCCATATGACCGCGTACTTTCTACCAGAATTGGTGCCGGTGCAGCAGAAGCAATACTTGACGGAGAATACGGAATCATGATCGGTGTCATCAACGGCAAGATCAAGAGAGTTCCGCTTGCAGACTGCGCAGGCAAACTTAAGATGGTTTCACCGAAAGACCAGATTGTCAAAGCTGCCAAACAGATTGGAATCAGCTTCGGTGACTGAGACACTTAAGATCAATTTGTTAAAAATAAATTCCTGCAGTGACAGGAGAGGAGTGTATTCATGAGCTATACTGCCCTGTACCGAAAATTCAGGCCCGATAATTTTGCAGATGTCAAAGGGCAGGATCATATTGTAACGACGTTAACGAACCAGATCAATGCAAACCGCATCGGCCACGCATATCTTTTTTGTGGTACGCGTGGTACCGGTAAGACCACAGTGGCAAAGATTCTCGCGAAGGCCGTGAACTGTGAGCATCCGGTTAATGGAAGTCCCTGCAATGAATGCGAGATGTGCAAAGCCATTCAGGCAGGTACATCAATGAATGTGATCGAGATTGATGCCGCTTCCAACAACGGTGTAGATAACATCCGTGAGATCCGTGAGGAAGTAACTTACCGTCCGACAGAAGGTAAATACAAAGTGTATATCATCGACGAGGTGCATATGCTTTCTACAGGAGCATTCAATGCCCTCCTGAAAACTCTGGAAGAGCCGCCGTCTTATGTCATCTTTATTCTGGCAACGACAGAGGCACATAAGATTCCGATCACTATTCTGTCACGCTGTCAGCGGTATGATTTTCACAGAATCTCGATCGATACGATTGCGGCACGCCTGAGTGAACTTCTTAAGGTGGAAGGTGTGGAAGCGGAGGAAAAAGCAATCCGTTATGTAGCGAAGGCCGGTGATGGCTCTATGCGAGATGCACTCAGTCTTCTGGATCAGTGTATTGCTTTTTATCTGGGGCAGACACTGACTTATGATAAGGTTCTTGATGTTCTGGGAGCCGTGGATACCGAAGTGTTCAGTAAATTACTGCGTAAAGTTCTGACGGGTGATGTGACTTCTGCAATCAGGATCCTTGAAGATCTGATCGTCGGGGGCAGGGAACTCAGCCAGTTTGTGGGCGATTTCACATGGTATATGCGAAATCTGCTCCTTGTAAAGACTTCTGACAATCCGGAGGAGGCCATTGATGTCTCCTCCGAAAATCTGAAACTTCTGAAAGAAGAAAGCGAGATGACCGACAGCGATACGCTGATGCGTTATATCCGCATTTTTTCAGATCTTTCCAATCAGATCCGCTTCGCAACACAGAAACGCGTGCTTGTTGAGATTGCGTTGATTAAACTGTGCCGCCCGGCAATGGAGACAAATCTGGATTCCGTGCTGGACCGTATCCGTGTGCTCGAACAGAAGATTGATGAACATCCGGTACAGCAGGTGATCGTGCAGAGTACAGGTGTGGGAGAGGGCAGTGCTGAACAGCCAAAACCGGCAGAGCGGCCACCACAGAAAGCAGCACCGGAAGATCTGCAAAAGATCGTGGCAGGCTGGAAGATGATCGTCGGACAGACGACAGCTGCTTTCAAACAGGCACTTTTGCAGTCGGTGCCAAAATACAACGGAGAGACTGGCGAGCCGATTCTCTATGTGGAGTTTCAGACTCCACTTGGAAGGCTTTATCCAGATGATTCCGAAGCCAAAAAAGAACTGCAGTCCATCATTGAGCAGAAGCTTGGCAAAAGTATCGAGCTTCATATGCTGGTTGCGGAAGACCATCAGCAGACGAACCTTTCGCAGATTACGGTGGATCAGGCAATACGTGACAATATTCACATGGATGTTGTAATAGAAGAAGATTAATTTTTTATCAGGAGGATATCACCATGGCAAAACGTGGAGGATTTCCGGGCATGGGAATGCCGGGAAACATGAATAATTTAATGAAACAGGCGCAGAAGATGCAGCGTCAGATGGAAGAAAACCAGAAAGCACTTGAAGAAAAATCATTCACTGCAACGGCAGGCGGCGGTGCTGTAGAAGTTACTGTATCCGGTAAACGTGAAGTGACCGGCGTGAAACTTGCCGAAGAAGTTGTCGATCCGGATGATATCGAAATGCTGGAAGATCTGATCGTTGCGGCAACCAATGAAGCACTTCGCAAAGTAGAAGAAGAAACAACAGCAGTAATGTCCAAACTCACAGGCGGACTTGGCGGCTTGGGCGGAGGCCTTCCTTTCTGATGGAATACTACAGTACGCACATCAATAAGCTGATCGAGCAGCTTTCGCATCTTCCGGGGATCGGACCGAAGTCGGCACAGCGTCTGGCATTTCATATCATGAACATGCCGAAAGACCAGGTGGAACAGCTTACTTCTTCGATCACCGGCGCGAGAGAAAAGATCCGCTACTGCAAAAAATGCTGTACACTGACAGATCAGGAGCTTTGCCCGATCTGCAGCAACCCCAAAAGGGATGCAGGTACGATCATGGTCGTGGAAAATACGAGGGATCTTGCGGCATACGAAAAAACAGGAAAATATGAGGGTGTCTATCATGTACTTCACGGTGCGATTTCTCCGATGCTTGGAATCGGACCGGATGATATCCGACTCAAAGAGCTGATGCAGCGTCTTCAGAGTGAAGATATCAAAGAGGTGATCATTGCGACGAACTCTAGTCTGGAGGGCGAGACAACCGCGATGTATATCAGCAAGCTGATCAAGCCAACCGGAATCCGGGTAAGCAGGATCGCAAGTGGTGTACCGGTCGGTGGCGATCTGGAATATATTGATGAGGTAACACTTCTTCGTGCACTGGAAGGCAGAGTGGATCTCTGATATAGACTGCAATGACAGAAGGAGGATGTGAGAGTGGCAAAAAGAAAACCAACCTCTTCGCAGGTCGCACAGAAAGCAGGAGTTTCTCAGGCGACAGTATCTATGATACTGAACCGGAGAAATGATGTTTCTTTTTCTGCGGAAACTGTAGAAAGAGTGGAATGCGCCGCGCGGGAGCTCGGATATGAGCTGCCTCACCGCAAAAATAAAAACAGTACCAAAAAAGAAAAACTGATCGTTGTGATCTGTCCGACACTGACCAGCCCATATTACGTTCTTCTTTTACAGGGTATCGAATCCGTAGCAAATGAAAAAGGCTACGGTGTTTTTATCTGCAATACTCAGAGGGATGCAGGGCAGGAAGAAAAATATCTCCGGATGATCAGTACGATCGATCCACAGGGAATCATTTATGCATGTAATCCCCATCCGGATTTTCAGAAAAAAGTTGAAGAACTGGCACACAGAATACCACTTGTTATTATCAGCAATAAAGAAAAGACAACGACGGTAGATGCGATCAATCAGGATAATACAATGGTAGGACGCCTGATGGCACGTCATCTCCTTGAACTTGGTCACAGAGAAGTGGCCTTTATTACACCGCCGCTCACGCGCCGGCAGTGGCAGCGTTCCAGAAGAATTGACGGCTTTGTTAAAGAATACGAAAAGGAAGGGCTTGGCGGGCATGTTCTTATAAAAGCAGCAGATGAGTCAGTCGATCATAGATTACCGAGGATGGATTCCGAGTATTCGATGGGGTATCAGCTTACGATGGAGCTGATCAGAGAAGGCAGGGAATTCACTGCAATCGCAGGTCAGAATGATATGATGGCGCTGGGCGCGATCGATGCGCTGGAGGAATCGCGTATCCGCGTACCGAAGGACGTGTCGGTGATCGGTTGCGATGATATTTTCTATTCTGGTATTCGGAGGCTGTCACTTACAACGATTGATCATTTCGTTGCGCTGAAAGGGCGGGATGCCTGTGATATCATCATTCGTAAGATTGCGATAAATGACCAGTTTTATACGGGATTACAGCCGACAAGTATCTATAATATTGAGTATACGCCGAAGTTGATCGCCAGAAAAACAACTGCATATGCAAACACGAAAAAAAGAAAATAAATTTGTATATCCAAATTATTATTAATAATTTCAAACGAAAGCCTGGAAGAGAACGCGGAAAACCGTACTTTCAGGCTTTTGATATTCAATAAAATAGAAAAAATAAGATAAATAATTAATAAAATAACATATTATTAATAAAATAATAATTAATAATTTCTTCCCTTCTTGACCTGGAATTTTTGTTTGCTATAATAAAATTATCAAGCAAAAACGCAGAAAACAGGAGGTATTTTACAATGAAATTTTTTATTGACACAGCAAATGTAGATGATATCCGTAAAGCAAATGATATGGGAGTTATCTGTGGCGTTACTACAAACCCGTCCCTGATCGCAAAAGAAGGCAGAGACTTCAATGAAGTAATCAAAGAAATTACAGAAATCGTAGACGGACCGATCAGCGGTGAAGTAAAAGCTACTACTACAGACGCTGAAGGAATGATCGCAGAAGGCCGTGAGATTGCTAAGATCCATCCGAACATGGTTGTTAAGATTCCTATGACAGTAGAAGGTCTGAAAGCCGTTAAAGTTCTTTCAAAAGAAGGAATCAAAACAAACGTTACTCTGATCTTCACAGCAAACCAGGCATTGCTTGCTGCAAGAGCCGGTGCTACATATGTATCTCCATTCCTTGGAAGACTGGATGATATTTCTACAGATGGTGTTCCGCTTATTCGCCAGATCGTTGAAATGTTCGAAGTAGCAGGAATTACCACAGAGATTATCTGTGCAAGTGTTCGTCACCCAATCCATGTAACAGAGTGTGCTCTTGCCGGTGCTGATATTGCAACAGTTCCTTACAAAGTAATCGAGCAGATGACAAAACATCCTCTGACAGATGCCGGAATCGAAAAATTCCAGAAAGATTATAAAGCAGTATTCGGTGACAAATAAAAATGCAATAAAAAGCATTTTAGGTACATATTACTTGACGAGTGCGGAAATTAATTGTAGCATAAGTTTGTTGCAAATTATTAAAAGGAGAAATTGAACATCATGGAGAAATTAGAACTTCAGAAAATTGCGAACGAAGTCCGCAAAGACATCGTTACCGCGGTTCATGCTGCAAAAGCCGGTCATCCGGGCGGTTCCTTATCAGCAGCAGATTTATTCACATATCTGTATTTTGAAGAAATGAATATCGATCCGAAAAATCCGAAGAAAGCAGACAGAGACCGTTTCGTTCTTTCTAAGGGACACACTGCACCGGGACTTTACTCTGCACTTGCTGAGAGAGGATATTTCCCGAAGGAAGACCTCAAGACACTTCGTCATCTCGGCTCCTATCTGCAGGGTCATCCGGATATGAAGCATATTCCGGGCGTTGATATGTCCAGCGGTTCTCTTGGACAAGGAATCTCTGCGGCAGTAGGTATGGCACTTTCTGCAAAACTCAGCAACGAATCTTACAGAGTATACACTCTTCTTGGCGATGGTGAGATTCAGGAAGGACAGGTATGGGAGGCTTCTATGTTTGCAGGGTTCCGCAAACTGGACAACCTTGTTGTAATCGTAGACAACAATGGACTTCAGATCGACGGACAGGTAGATGAAGTATGCTCGCCATATCCGATTGACAAGAAATTTGAAGCTTTTAATTTCCATGTGATCAATGTTGCAGACGGAAATGATATGGATCAGCTTAAGGCTGCATTCGACGAAGCAAAAACTGTAAAAGGAATGCCGACAGCCATTATCATGAAGACCGTAAAAGGTAAAGGAGTTTCCTTTATGGAAAATCAGGTTGGATGGCATGGCAAAGCTCCGAATGACGAGCAGTATGCACAGGCAATGGAAGATCTGGAGAAAGTAGGTGAAGCATTATGTCAGAAGTAAAGAAAATCGCCACAAGAGCCAGCTACGGAAGCGCTCTGGTAGAACTTGGTAAAGAACACGATGATCTTGTTGTTCTGGATGCTGACCTTGCTGCAGCTACTCAGACAGGAATGTTTAAGAAAGAATTTCCGGATCGTCACATCGACTGTGGTATCGCAGAGTGTAATATGGTAGGTATCGGTGCAGGTCTTGCGACGACCGGTAAGGTACCTTTTGTCAGCACATTTGCAATGTTCGCAGCAGGACGTGCTTACGAACAGCTTCGCAACTCTGTTGCATATCCGCATCTGAATGTAAAGGTTGGCGCAACTCACGGCGGTATTTCCGTTGGTGAAGACGGTGCGACTCATCAGTGCTGCGAGGATTTTGCCCTTATGAGAGCAATTCCGGGTATGGTTGTCATGAGCCCTGCTGATGACATTGAAGCAAAAGCTATGGTCAAAGCTGCATATGAATATGTAGGACCTGTATATATGAGATTTGGACGTCTGGCTGTTCCGGTAATCAACGACAGACCAGATTACAAATTCGAAATGGGGAAGGGAATCGTTCTTCGCGAAGGAAAAGACCTTACAATCGTTGCGAATGGTCTCTGCGTTGCTGCATCTCTTGAAGCGGCAGAAAAACTTGCAGCAGATGGAATTGATGCAAAAGTGATCAATATTCATACCATCAAACCACTGGATGAAGATCTGATCGTTGCCGCAGCAAAAGAAACAGGCAAAGTTGTAACTGTAGAAGAACATTCCGTAATCGGTGGTCTTGGCGGAGCTGTATGCGAATGCCTTTCCGAGAAAGCACCTGTACCGGTAAAACGTATCGGTGTGAATGATGTATTCGGAGAATCCGGTCCGGCGGTAGCTCTTCTTGAGAAATATGGTCTGGATGCAGAAGGCATCTACAAACAGATTAAAGAATTTGTATAAAACCACATTTTGAGATCAGCGGTATCATATACAGAATACCATCAGTGATCTGATCGGCAATAGAGATCACGGTGGAGAGACGTGTTGTCTGAAGAGTCAGGTGTTCCAGTACACCTGAGATATTGACGATTCCTGTAATATGGATATGTCCGACAGGCGGTAGCTTTTTATGAACAGCGGCACCCGGGTAGAGTGCACCATTTGAAATGGTCACATACCCGAGGTGCTTTTTTTGTCCCAGTGAAGAATCAATCGCGATGATCAGACAGCCGGGATGGCGGTTTTGGATTTCCTGCAGGGTGTCGGTGAGATTAAGTGCATGAACCGGATCAGAAAGAGTACCGTATACGTGAATCATCGGAAAGGTGTGGCTGCTGAGCTGTGCACCGATATAAGGGCCGAGACAGTCGCCGGTAACACGGTCTGTGCCGATGCACAGAAACACGATTTCAGACCAGTTTTGCGTTTGCTCAAGAATACATGTTTTTAAAAGCCTGCAGATCTCACGGGAACAGTTTGCATGGCGCGTATCTACATAAAAAGTCATGGTTTTATCTCCGTATCTTTTCCTTTCTATTTTATCCCTCTGCGAAAGAAATATGCACTTTGCAAAATATGTCGCTAAATTCTTTTGCACTGCTCTTAGATTCTGCTAAAATCCGCGACTTTCCTGTGCTATTCTGATGCCTGAAGGGGTGATATGACATGATAGAGGTTGTCTACAAGGATGAAAAGCAGCGTGCAAAAGGAAATGAAGGGATTTTTCAGTTGCCCAGAAATGTACGGCAGATAGGAATGACGGATCAGAATTACAGGATCTATATGGAGGACTATGTATATACATTTCTGGAGCGTGCTGCGGCTGCCGGAGAGGATAAAGAGGAAAAAGAACGCCGCCTGGCTGTTTTTATGGGGGAGACGAAATGGGATGCCGGGACAGGCTATCTTTTTATCAGAGGTGCAGTGCTTGTTTCGGGTGAAGAAATTTCGCAGGAACACGTTGAGTTGACAGATGCCATGTGGCAGCAGATTCATGAGGACGCTGAAAAATATTTCGAAGGGGAAGAGATTGTCGGGTGGTTTCTGGGCGGCAGGATGCAGCCGATGGAAGTATCGGAAATGCTTCTTCGTATACACCTCAAGCATTTTGGCGGAGAAAAAGTGCTGATGCTGATGGATTCGTCGGACAACGAAGAAGCTTTTTTTCGCTATGAAAACAGCTTTATGGTAAAGCAGAGCGGATTTTATATTTATTATGAAAAAAATCCGCAGATGCAAAATTATATGATAGAAAAAATTCCGGAATTGTCCGTGCCGCAGGAGGAAGAAGTGCATGATGATGCTGTACGGGCATTCCGGCAGATTATTCAGAAGAAACATTCGAATTATTCAAATGAAGACGGGGGCAGGACTTCGGTGTTCTCTTATGCGGCGACAGCATGCCTTGCGCTGGCGGTGCTGACAGTCGGAGTGCAGTTTTATCAGAATTATTCGAACAGTAGTAAGATGCCACAGGAAGTGACGGAAACTGCATCTGCTGTTATTAAGGAGAAAACTAAAGATGTGAAATCGACAGTGACGCAGATGCCGAAGATTACAGAAGTGCCAAAGACAACAACGAAACCGAAAATAAGCGCAACACCTCGGATGGAGGAAAAAGTGAAACCAACACCGACATCAACGATGGAACAACATATTTCGCCGACGCCGGGAAGCAGAACAGAGAGTGAGATATACAGAGAAGAATCTGATGACAGAAAAGCGGAACAGCGTGTGCGGCAGGAACTGGCATCAGAAACAGGGGTGGCATCAGAAACAGGGGTGGCAGCAGATGGCTCGGACATTGCGGAAGCAGGTATGACTGAGACGACGGCAGGACGCGGAAACTCCTATGTGATTAAGCCGGGAGATACATTGTATCAGATCAGTATAATGAAATATGGTACGATGGAAAAAGTGGCGGAAATCTGTCAGGCAAACGGACTGGCGGAAGATGAAATTATTTATCCGGGACAGATAATTGTACTGCCGTAATTGTATTGCCGAAAAAAATTTGATATAATAAAAATGCTGACATTCTGCAGAGGCAGAATGCGCAAAAAGAAAATGCACAGAATACCAGTTTATAAGGTAAGGATAAAAATGGCAAATATAATCAAAAAAATAAAAAGGAAATACAAAAAGAGAAAGCTTCAGGCAGAACGTGCAAAGATGGAACAGAGCCGGCAGCGCAGAACACCGGAAGAGGTATATCAGGAACGGCTGTCAAAGCATCGGAATGCGACGATGCGCCGTGCAGTGATGACTATTGCGGCGGTGGCTGCAGTTGCAGCACTTTTTTTCTTTTACATGGAAAAAAGAAGCTACCATAATTACAAGATCCTGTCTGCGAGTGAGCAGGAGGATGTTGTAGCGACTAACTATGTGGAGATGTCGGGCAAAATTTTACGCTATAGTCCGGATGGTGCTTCGCTTGTGAGTGATACTATGGATGCTTACTGGAGCACATTGTACGAAATGCAGAATCCGGTGGCGGATGTCCGGGGTGACCGGGCTGTTATAGCTGATCAGGATGGCACGCTTCTGGAAATGTTTGATAAAGATGGCGAGACGGGAAGTGTGACAACTTCCTACAATATCATAAAAGCCAGAGTGTCATCCAGCGGTATGGTTGCGGCAATTCTTGATGGCGGTGATGCAACGTGGATTAATTTTTACGGATCAGACGGAACTCTGATCGCAGAGAATCAGACACATCTTGCAGATCCGGGCTATCCACTGGACGTAGCAGTATCAGGCAGTGGCGATATTATGATGGTTACCTATCAGTTTGTTGACGGAAGCGAAACGACAAGTTATGTTGCTTTTTATAACTTTGGAGATGTCGGACAGAGTGAAGATGATCGTATCGTCAGTGGCTATACGTATGATGGGGTGGTGATTCCGCAGATTATGTATCTGGACGGAGACCGTTCGGCGGCTATTCGGGATGACGGTTTTACTCTTTATAAAGGAAGCCAGGTTCCGAAAGAAGTTGAAACGATCAAAGTCGATAAAGAAATCGTCAGCACATTTTATGACGATAATATCATTGGACTGGTATTCAAAAACGGAGATAAAGATAAACCATATACAATGCGCGGTTATTCGACGGATGGAAGCCTGAAGTTTGAAAAGAAATTCAATATTCCATATACAACAATCAAGGCCAGCGACGGAAACATACTTCTGTACAACAGTTCTCAGATCAGTGTGATGAACAGCAGGGGCGTCGAAAAGTACAGCGGCACAGTGGATGGCACGATCAGCGATTTTATCAAAACGGGATGGAACAGATACCTTCTGATTCTTGATAATGGAGTTGATGTGATCAAGCTCAGCTAAGAGGTGGACTATGAATGTGACTTGGGCTGGCATTGCTGCGATCGGAGTGTTGCTTTTTACTGGATATACGGGATACAGGAGAGGATTTATAAAGGAGATTGTTTCATTTTTCTTTGTCTTTCTTGCACTTGCGCTTGCATGGATGCTTAATCCGTATGTAAATACATTCCTTATGCAAAAAACCTCTCTGTATGACAAAATACAGGAGAGCTGCCGTGAGTTGCCCGGCGGCCAGAATGTGGTAGAGGGTGATGAAGGGGATGAAGAAACAGAAGGCAGCCTGATAAGTCAGCTTCCGCTTCCGGAAATCCTGCAGAAAAACCTGACCGTAAATAATACAGAAGAAGCCTATCAGTATCTTGCTGTTGATACATTTGGGGATTATATTTCGGAGTATCTTGCTCGGGCAATCATAAATGGACTGTCGTATCTGATTGCCTATGCACTTGCGAATCTGGTGTTGCGTGTAGTGCTGCTTGTATTGGATATGATTGCGGGATTGCCGCTTATCAGTGATGCAAACCGGCTGACCGGAGGCATTGTCGGTGTAGCAAAGGGAATTCTTTTTATCTGGATTGCACTTTTGCTTCTGACGATATTGTGCAGCAGTGATATTGGAAAAAGAGGTCTGGAACTGGTCGAAAAAGACAGTGTTTTACAGGTATTATATAAGCATGATGTACTGGTAAACTTCTTTATGGATATATTTTACAAAAATTAACAAAAAACACTTGACGCAGAGAAAACATAATGATATACTTTAATCCGCTTCGGTATGAGGCGGATTTTTCTTTTTGGTACTTTTAAAAAGTTAAAAGAAAATGAAAAAAACTTGTTGACATTCCTTGTTGAATGTGATAAAGTAAACGAGTTGCTGATGCAACGACGAATCACAAAAAGTCATTTAAAAAAGTTTGAAAAAACTTAAAAAAGTTCTTGACAAACGGA